>Ga0180012_1000007_pt1 | contig 140853 bp, 143 predicted proteins | sample KR11_S2_MetaG_FD_122243 | JGI IMG/M metagenome (GOLD analysis project Ga0180012, IMG submission 122243) | Groundwater microbial communities from the Olkiluoto Island deep subsurface site, Finland - KR11_S2_MetaG | ecosystem: Environmental > Aquatic > Deep subsurface > Groundwater | place...
CGTTTCGGCATGCCGCAGGCGATCTTCTACTATCTTTTCCAACCCATCATTGGCGAATTCAGTTCCACATATCCGGAAGTTCAGATCGTTTGCTATGAACGCGACGTAGCATTGGTGGAACTGGTGAAGACCGGACAGGTTGATGCCTTTATAACGGAGCGGCCGTTCATTGGTGATGAAGTGGTGCAGCACGCGCTCGGCAGTTACAAACTCGCCTTGATCTACCCGATGGACTGGCAATCGCCAGACGAGTTTGCGTCAGTTGCGGACTGGGCTGATGGGAAGCCCTACGTTACGTTTGAGCCCGGTCATATGTTGCGGAACATGGCATTGGACCTCATGCGCAGAGACGGGAAATCGCCGAGAGTTGCGATTTCGACATCGTCGAGCTCCAACGTTAAACGCTGCGTGGAGACAGGGCTCGGCTTTACAATACTGCCTACCTGGACGCTTGAAAGCGCGCGCTCGCACCTTGCGGTTAGAGTTTTAGAAGAGGTGCAGGATATCCCGGTCTATTTTGGGGAATCGAAATATCTCTCCCAAAACCCCTACATCTTGTTGCTCAAAAATCTCTGTCAGCAGAAATTCCCACAGCTCTTTGAGATCAATCACGACTACGGTGACATGCCAATATCCTCGGAAACTGCCGGAAAGCCATAGAACCGTCGTCTATTCCGGCACAGACGTTCCTCAAGCGTCGAGGCCGACCTGCGTAGCGAACTTCACGGACAGATAAGCATCAAGGCCTTCCGTGCCTCCCTCGGAGCCAAAGCCGCTATCCTTAACGCCTCCAAACGGATGCTCCGGCAGACCCAATCCATGATGATTGATCGATATCATGCCCGCCTCGATTCGGTTCGTAAGCGCGGCCGCTGTTTTCGCCGAAGAAGTGTAAGCGTAGGACGCAAGACCATAGGGAAGGCGGTTCGCTTCCATCAAGGCGTCATCGAAGTCGTCGAACGAGTTTATAAGGGCCACCGGGCCAAAGGGCTCGACGTTGCGAGCCTTGGCGTTGATCGGTGCGTTGACAAGGATCGACGGTAAGCGTCCGGTGAATCTGCCTTTGAGATTTCCCGCGAACACCTGAAGTTACGTCACTAATTCCGTCATTAGAGACGTCATCAGGGATGAACTATGGGCCGCATGGAGATTTTGACGGGCGTCGAGCGTCGACGCGACTGGTCCGACGACGAGAAGCTTTCGATACTGCAGGAGGCTGCCGAGCCGAATGCCAGCATTGCCGACGTCGCGCGGCGGCACGATGTCAAACCCCAGCAGATTTATGCCTGGCGGCGCAAGTTCGCGGCCGAACAGTCGGAGCCGGTGGTCTCCTTTCTGCCGGTCGCATTGATTGCCACGGAGACGAGCAACGAAGCGGAGCGACCCGCCTCCGTCGACAAGCCTGCGGCAAAGCGGTCGGCACGCCCCATGCGGATCGAGATCGGTTGCAAGGGCGGCCGCGTCTTGAAGGTCGAGGCCAACATTGCGGCTGACGTCCTGAAAGCACTGATCCGCTCGGTTGAAGACGCATGATCGCGCCCGGCGCAAATGTACGCGTCTATCTCGCCTGCGGTGTGACGGACATGCGCAAGGGGATCGATGGCCTGATGGCGCTGGTGCAGTCGTCACTTCGCCAGAGGCCCGCGTCGGGTTCGGTCTTCGCGTTCCGAGGCCGTCGTGGTGATCGTATCAAGCTACTGTTCTGGGATGGTCAGGGTTTCTGCCTCTATTACAAGGTCCTGGAGAAGGGCCGCTTTCCCTGGCCGTCCGCGACCGATGGCACGGCCCGGCTGACGGCGGCGCAGTTGTCGATGCTGTGGGAAGGTATAGACTGGCGGCGTCCTTCCTGGACCTCTGCGCCGACACGGGTCGCGTAAGACAGATGCGAATCTTTACAGATAGATAAGTGGCAATCTGACGCCAAATCAGCTACAGTTTTGGCATGGAAACGAGCCCTTCGATCCTGCCGGATGACGTCGATGCGTTGCGAGCCATTATCGCTGCGCAGGCCGATCAACTGGCAGAACAGGCTCGAAAGCTTCAATCCCGCGACACCCTGATCGACAAACTGAAGGCGCAGCTTGCGGTTCTCAAGCGGGCACGGTTCGGCTCGTCCTCCGAAAAGATGGACCGCGCCATCGAACAGCTCGAACTGGCGTTGGAAGATATCGAGGCGGCCGAGGCGGAAGCCATGGCCCCAGCATTGTCGTCGACTGCCGGTCCGGCAAAGGCCAAGCCGAGCCGCCAGCCATTGCCCGATCATCTGCCACGCCATGACGTGACGCACCAGGCAACTTGCGCATGCCCGGTCTGTGGCGGCTCCGACTTCATCCGTGCAGGCGAAAGCGTCAGCGAAGTTCTCGACTATGTCCCGGCCTCATTCCGTGTCGTGCGCCATGTCCAGCCCCGCTTCACCTGCAAGGGCTGCGATACGCAGATTAAGGCCGACATGCCGTCGTTGCCCATTGAACGCGGCAAGCCGGGACCGGGGCTGGTTGCCCATGTGCTGATCGCCAAATATTGCGATCACCTGCCTCTTTATCGCCAATCCGAGATTTATGCGCGGGAAGGCGTCGATCTGTCCCGCTCGACCATGGCCGACTGGATCGGCAAGGCTAGCACATTGCTGGAGCCGTTGCTGGCGAAGCTTCGAGACCATGTGTTCGCTGGCCATCGACTTCACGGTGACGACACGCCCGTTCCAGTTCTGGAGCCAGGCAAGGGCAAGACTAGGACCGGGCGGTTGTGGACCTATGTTCGCGACGGTCGTCCCTATGGTGACACGATCCCACCTGCAGTCTGCTACTTCTTCAGCCCGGATCGTAGAGGACTGCATCCCCGGCAGCATCTCGCTACCTTCTCCGGCGTGCTGCATGCCGACGGTTATGCTGGCTTCCGTGATCTCTACGAGCCACACAAGCCAGGCGGCCCACCGACCATCCTGGAAGCCGCCTGCTGGGCGCATGCAAGACGCAAGTTCTTCGATCTGACGACTTCAGGAAAAGCGCCGATTGCGGAGGAAGCGCTCCGTCGGATTGGCGAACTCTACGAGATCGAGAAGACTATTCGTGGGGAGCCGCCAAACGTGCGGAAAGCTGTGCGGCAGGAAAGAGCCAAGTCTAAGGTCGAAGCCCTGCGATTATGGCTGGACGACAACCTCAAGCGCCTGCCGCAAAAATCCGGGACGGCGGAAGCGAGCCGATATGCGCTTTCCCGTTGGAAATCGCTCTGCCGTTTCCTCGATGACGGCAGTATCGAGATCGACAATAATGCTGCCGAACGGGCAATCCGGCCGATTGCGCTCGGCCGCAAAAACTGGCTGTTCGCTGGCTCGGACAAAGGCGGCGAACGTGCTGCCGCGATCCTGTCGCTGATTGAGACTGCAAAGCTCAACGGCCTCGACCCGGAAGCCTACCTGCGTGCTGTTCTATCCCGGATTGCGGACCATCCGATCAACCGAATCGATGAACTCTTGCCTTGGAATACAGAGATTGCCGTGACGTCGGACTTTCCGACGCAAGGCAAGGTGCACATCGCTTTTGCCTGACGCCGCAAATTATTCTTATGTCCAAGCTCAACATTCCGAATCTTGGCTGTAAAATTGAATTGAGAGAGCAGGAGATATGAGATGCAAGCCGAGACCTTCTACTTTGATGACGCGAGCAGCGTTGACTTCGACAAAACCACCGCTATCGAGGTCATCGCAGATATTGCTTATGTGAACTCGGATTTTTTTGCCCGGGACCTGGCTGTACAAGATGACCCCAGAGGACCGACCGGCGAAGGGGCTGCGCTACTTGTGCCGCACGCCGGACTTCGCACCATCAGGCTTGCCAAAGGTGGAGAAAAATTGTCCCGGGCCGACATCGGTGCTTGGGATGACCTAGTGAACAATCATCTACTTCCTTTCCTCGACCGACAGATAGCCGATCTCGAAGCAGAGAAGAGCGCCACGCCCGAGTTCGAACAGCCCTACGCGCTGCTTGCGGCGAGCATTCGGTCAAAGCGTGAAGCGACCGCGCGGCAGCACAAGGCATTCATGAGTGGCTTCGACATCGCTTCGAAATCCAGACAACGCTGACAGGAGCCTTTGACGGAGATCGATATGAAGCTGACGAATGCGCAACGAAGGCTCCTTGACCGTGTTAAGGCCGACGGCGGAGCTATCCGTCAAGTTGACATGACGGCCTACGAGAACCGCTCAGCCCATGCCCTCCGAGAGCGGGGCCTTCTCGAACTGGATGGGGCGATCACGTCCAACATCTACGGCGGATCGACATACAATCATTTTACGTGGGTGTTGCCAGAGGACTCTGCCGAGAACATCGCATCCAAGTGAAAGTAGAAATGGTCCCTCACCGGACGCTTACGATCGACGGCTCGAAAAAGAAGCCTCTGTTGCCGATTCGCTTGCCTCCGAGCCGCAGCTCGGCACCTTGATTGGTGGCGTCCTCAATCAAATCTTCCATGCTCGCGATGCGGCGGCTATTGGCGAGCGGCCCCATGAGGGTGTCCGGGTGCATCCCGTCCCCAACACGGATACCTGCGGAATGCTGCGTAAAGCGGTCCGCAAACCTCTCGAAAATCTGTTTCTGCACAAGGATGCGGGTCGGCGATCCACAGACCTGGCCTGCGTTGCGGTACTTCTTGCTGGAAAGGATTTCTGCGGCCGCTTCCCAGTTCGCGTCCGCAAATACAATTGCGGGTGCATGGCCCCCAAGTTCCATGGTGAGGCGCTTGAGGTGACGCCCTGCAAGCGCCGCCAAATGCCTGCCGACGATGGTGGAGCCGGTGAAGGACAGCTTACGGACCCGTTGGTCGGCGATGATCCTTTCCGAAATTTGAGCAGGTTCTCCGAAGACAAGATTGAGTACGCCAGCAGGCAGGCCGGCATCGGCGAAGGCTTGCACCATCGCGGCGGGCGCCCCCGGCGTTTCCTCGGCAGCTTTCAGTACCACCGCACAACCTGCGGCAATCGCGGCAGCTACCTTCATTGCCGCGGTCTGGATTGGGAAATTCCAAGGGCTGAACGCGGCGACCACACCCACGGGCTCCTTCAGCACGAGCTGTCGCGTGTCCTCGGTCCTGCCGGGGATGATCCTGCCGTAGGCGCGGCGACCCTCTTCAGCATTCCAGTCGATCACGTCCGCGGTGACAGCTACCTCCGATAGGGCCTCGGCGATAGGTTTGCCCTGTTCTACCGTGATTTGCCGCGCGATTTCCGCTTGCCGCTCACGCAGAAGGTTGGCGGCTTCGCGCATAATGCCATAGCGGTGATATGCACTCTTCTCGCGCCACCGTTGGAACGCGACCGTTGCGGCACCAATAGCGGCATCGACATCGTCCGGTTCTGCTTTTGCGACAGACCCGATTGTCTCGCCGGTTGCCGGGTTTTCGACCGGAATGGCAGCTCCATTGCGGCCGGCGCGCCAAACGCCATTGATGAACAGTTCGGTCATGATGCTATTCTCCTGCTAGGATTTTTGGCTCTTGGACGGCATCCTATAGTCGGAGAATTTCTTCTCGAGATGGAGCGTCAGGTAAGCGAGAGGGATTAGAATTGTGGAAAACAGGAGGGCAAGGGTTGTATAGGCTTCAATCGGCCGAAACTCCTGATCCGAAATTGTCTTTGTGTGCAATACGAGTTCCCCATAGGCGATGATGGAGGCGATAGAGGTCAGTTTTATGATCTCCATGGCCTGATTGGCGAAAGGTGGGATCATCTTGCGCACGGCTTGAGGTAGTATGACCAGACGCAGCGTTTGAAGGCGCGTTAGTGCTAGCGCTCTTGCAGCCTCGATCTGCCCTTTTGGGATCGAGACAATGCCGCTCTTGAATATCCCCGAAATATAGCATGCGCTGTACAGCGAAAACGCGACGATGGCGGCAATGAACGGGCTAAGCTGCACCCCAAGCAGGACGGGGAGGGCGTAGTAGATCCAAAGGAGTTGCACCATCGATGGAGTATTGCGGAACAAGCCGACGAACATCTGAGCCGGTATTCGAAGCAGCACTCGATGTGACGAGAGCGCCAGTCCGAGCAGAAGGCCAAGGAGCGTCCCAAACACAAGACAGATTGCTGCCAAGTATAGCGTGCCGGCTAGGCCTTGACCAAGATATCCGATGTTGTTCCAGATCGTCGAAAAATCCCACTGAAAGTTGCTCATGCGCGGACCTCGTTTCGACCAAGCCGGCGCTCAAGATAGCTTGCAAGCTGATTCAGCAGGAAAATAACCACGAAGTAGAGCGCCGCGACGATCGTATAGGTCTCAAGGGGACGGTAGGTTGTCGATGCCACCATTGAACCTTGAAAGGCTAGTTCAGCATAGGCGATAGCAGCGGCGAGAGATGTTCCCTTTATGATTTCGCTGAGCACATTCACCAGAACGGGAATGATTGGTCTAATTGCCTGGGGTGCAATGATGAGCCAAAAAAGCGGGATGAGATGTAGACCGAGCGCCCTGCCGGCCTCCCATTGGCCACGGGCGACGGATGTGATTCCTGCCCGGAACACTTCGGCGAGGTAAGCGGAGTTTTGCAGACCCAACGCGAGGGCGGCCGCCTCGAAGGACCCCACCCGTAGCCCTGTTATCATTGGGAACGCAAAATAGAACCATATGATCAGGACCAGCAGGGCAGACGTTCTGAAGAAGTCCACGAAGGCGCGCGCAAACCAATATATCATCCTAATGTTCGAAAGAAGCGCTAGAGCAAGGATGAAACCCAGCGGAACTGCTATCGCGATAGTCACCGCGGTTAGATTAAGGGTCGCAACAAGACCCTTCCAGAGAAGTTCATTACTCCTCAGAACTACACTAAAATCCCAGTCGTAAGCCATATGGGAGACCTGTTCAGAAACGGAGGAGTGCCGTTTGGCCCTCCTCCGCGTATTGTCAGAGCAGTCGTTCGCGCATCAGGGGAACCGATTTAGAGGGGTCGAGGCCGCGCCAGCGGGCATAATCCTCGTAGGCGTTCTGGATTTCGCTAGCGAAGTAGAGATATCCGACTGACGTGCTGAGATAGTCGCGCAAGCGCGGAGTCGGCTCGTAAGGAAGCCCCGCACCGGAGGGGATTGCGAAGAGCGGCTTGGGGATTACCACATTGCCAATCTTCAACTTTTCACGCAGGAGATCCATTTCCGGCCCGGCGCCCGTGATGCCCTTCACGCGCCCGCCTTGGAAAGCAGCGTAAGTCTGCGAGGCTTCCTGGAAGCGCACGATTTCCGCTTTGGGGAGGAGTTTCGAAATAAACTGGTCCATCGATGTGCCCAACATCACCGCGACCGAAAATTCGGGGTTGTTGAGGTCCGACCAGTTCGCGGCGTTCACGCCGTCGGCGACCAGAACGTTGAAAGGGTTCCAGGCCATCTGAGTGGTAATGAAATCAATAGCGAGCGCGCGGGTCGGTGTGCCATCGAGCGCGAGCATTACGTCGAATTGGCCGGCCTGGAGGCCCGCGACGGCGTTCCCCCAGGTCGTTTCGACGAGTTCGAGCTTCACGCCCATCGCGTCCGCCAGCATCTTGGCGAGGGCCGGGCAAACGCCTCTCCAAACCACGCCGTTGGATTCGACCCCGCCAGGCGCGTCACTGCCGCTCACGTCCTTGAAATACCACGGCTCGCTGTTCGCGGCACCAAAGCGGATCACGCCGTTTTTGCGGATCCGGGCAAACGCGTCCTCACCTGAGACGGGAGCCTCTTGCGCCGATGCTCCAGTAGCGGCAGCAGCTCCGGCGATTGCAGCCGCAGCACCGATAGCGGGAAGGCCCGACAGAAAGTTTCTTCTCGATTCATCCATTTCGTTGTTCCCCTTGTTTGACTTTGCCCAAAATTCCTGTCGCAAACCTTTGCCGAAGAAGCCGAGGTTGCGATCGTTCGGTATCGTGACGAATTTTCGATCCGAGACGATACAAAGTGAGCGCTGTTTGCCTCGCACCTTGACTGATGCCTAGTGAGGCATTTGCAAGACCGTCAATGCTCGACAAGTGACAATGTGCGTGGGCTTGGTCTCGAAAACAGTTTAGCTGTCTCTGGGCGATCCGAGAGCCGAGCCGATCTCATATGAGCTTCTTGGAGGCTTGCGGAGGAGCCGTCGTAGGATAATCCATGGACGCAAAACAGTGGTCGCCAGAACCGCGAGAATAACCGTGTAAACAGGCACGGTAGCCAGCGCTGCAGATAGCAATGATCCGAAAATCCCTGCGAGGCCGACCCACAGCAGAAAAGCACGCGGGCCAGCGACACTGGTGTAGAACCACAAATACATCATCTCGATGATGACACTCACGACCGTTCGCAACATGCATTGCCCTCCGAACCTGAGCAATATGATATCGGCCGGTTAGTGACGGGTGAAGGAGAAGATTAAGATTGTCCGTCCGTTTTCAGTGAGCGGCAGTGTTTACCGCCGTTCTGTTTTTGTGGTTCCAAGGCAGGAGTTCCCCGATCTGGCTCTGCCGGTGACCGTTGACGATGGCGGTGAGCGTCGTGGTCAGGTAGACCTGCGGATCGACGGCATTGAGTTTGCAGGTCTCGACCAGCGAGGCGATGATCGCCCAGTTCTCTGCTCCAGCGTCATGCCCCGCGAAAAGCGCATTCTTGCGATTGAGGGCTATCGGCCGAATGGTGCGCTCGACGGTGTTGTTGTCGATCTCGATGCGGCCGTCGGTCAGGAAGAGCTTCAGACCATCCCAGTATTTGGTGATGTAGGCCAATGCCTCGCCAAGTGGAGACTTCGTGGCAACGCGTGTCCGGTGATGGACGAGCCAGCTATGCAGGTTTGCGACCAGTGGCGCTGATCTCTCTTGCCGTGCAGCGAGACGAGCCTCGGGATTGAGGCCGCGCAGCTCGGCCTCGATGCGATACAGCGCTCCGATCCGTTTGACGCCGTCCTCGGCAATGGGTGCTGAGCTGTTGCGGGTGATCTCCACCAGCTTGCGCCGCGCGTGAGCCCAACAATAGGCAAGCTGAATGTCTGGGCCGACACGCTCTGGTGCGATCAGCCTGTTGTATCCGGCATATCCATCGACTTGCAGGATGCCTGAGAAGCCCTGCAGTATCCGCTCGGCATGAATGCCACCGCGCCCGGGAGCGTAGGTGAAAGCGACGCCGGGCGGAGCACCGCCGCCCCACGGACGATCATCCCGCGCAAGCGCCCAGAAGTATCCGGTCTTGGTTTTGCGGGAGCCGGGATCGAGAACCGGGGCACGGGTCTCGTCCATGAACAGCTTGGTTGAGCGCTTCAGGTCGGCGATCAACGCATCAAAGACGGGCCGCAGTTCATAGGCTGCCCGACCGACCCAGTCGGCCAGCGTGGACCGGTCGAGGTCGATGCCCTGGCGGCTCATGATCTGAGCCTGGCGGTAAAGCGGAAGGTGATCGGCATACTTGGAGACGAGAACATGCGCGACGGTGGCTTCCGTCGGCAGCCCAGCCTGGATCAGTCGTGCCGGAGCTGGAGCCTGAACGACGCCGTCTGTGCAGGCACGGCACGCATATTTGGGCCGCCGGGTGACGATCACGCGGAACTGTGCCGGGACTACATCCAGCCGCTCGGAGACATCCTCGCCAATGCAATGCAGACAACCGCCGCAGGCGCACGTCAGGCTTTCCGGCTCGATCACCTCGTCGACACGCGGGAGATGCTTCGGAAGGGAACCGCGATTGATCGCGCGTGGCTTGGCAATCCTGCTTCCAGCCGGAACGTCCGCCTCATCCTCGGCATGGATCACGGCCATAGCCGTCTCCAGGTCTTCCAGCGCCAGGTCGAATTGGTCCGGATCGGTCTTCTCGGATTTGCGTCCGAAGGCTGCCTGCTTGAATGCTGCGACCAGCTTCTCAAGCCGTTCGATCCGCTCATCCTTGCGGGCGATATGCTCGTCCTTGCTCGCTATCGCAACATCCTTGGCCGCCTCGCGGGCCTGTGCCGCGATCAGCATCGCCTTCAGGGCGGCAATATCATCGGGAAGGTCGGCGGCATCAAGCATGACCAGAAACTACCAAATCCGCAGCCGATTTGCCTTTGGAATTTGAGGTGCTGAGTCATCGTGCCGCAGCTATTCGATGGCCTCCGGCGTTCTCGTCTTGATGGCATGAACCCGCCGCCAATCAAGGCCCGCGAACAGGGCTTCAAACTGGGCGTGGGTGAGCGTCATCAATCCATCTTTGATGCCTGGCCAAGTGAAGGTGTGCTCCTCCAGCCGCTTGTAGGCCATGACGATCCCGGAGCCATCCCAGTAGATCAGCTTCAACCGGTCCGCCTTGCGAGACCGGAACACGAAAACCGTTCCGGTGAACGGGTCCTTGTGCAGTTCGTTCTTCACCAGCGCCGCGAGGCCGTCATGTCCCTTGCGGAAATCCACGGGCTTGGTCGCCACCATGATCCTGACGCGGTTCGACGGAAAGATCATGTCGCTGCCGCCAAGGCTCGGGCGATGGCAGCGATCCGGGCAGCAGACGCACCTTCCTCAAGGCGAATGGTGACTGGACCCACGACGATCTCGGCGCGCGGGGCGGCCTTGACCGTCGGCTGCTTTGGCGCTGGCGTCTTGATGACCATTGCCGCAAACTCGACCGCGTCTTCCGGCGCTGGCAACAACAACTTGCCCTGCCGCGCCAGCGTGCGCCAAGACGACAGGTGGTTGGCCTTCAGGCCGTAGCGTCCTGCTACTTCATTCACCGTTGCGCCTGGTCTCAAGCTCTCTGAAACGATCCGTGCCTTGACCTCATCAGGCCATTGGCGATGCGCCTCACGCCTGCTCCGTCGTGTTGTGAGAACCTCCAACGTAGACTCCATGGAGAAACTCCTTGTCGCTCATCCATGGAATGTCGATCACAGATCAGATGACAGCGGGCAATGTGGGGACAGAACACCGGTTACGATACAAATTGACCTCGTCTTCCTAACGGCAATTTTGGAGCTATCGCGGATTGGTTGCGACTTCTAAAATCAACACACCCGGCATGTGTGCTTCTGATGCAAGTGGAGATGGATAATTCCGATGAACACGATGGCCAGCACGAAGGTCAAAGTGAATTCGTGAAGCCCGGAGGACGTGAGCAGAATTGAAGGGAACAACGCAGCAGATTTTTCCGCGGAAGTCCTTTAGATCTGGCGCGGCCAGCCCTTCTGGTCGGTCATCGCTTTGACGAAACTGCATTCGCAGGCTGGAGCAAGATAGGTTCCTGCTCGAATTCCGTCTGAAAAGGTGTAACGGAGCATAGAGAGGCGATCGATACTGGTCGCAAAGGCCATCGCTGTTCCTGATGGTTCCTTCCGGAGAGTTCCTCCGCCGATATTCCGGTGATCCGATTAACGCTTGCGCGGCAGAAGCGGCCCTGGCACGGCCCTGTTCCGAAACGACCTACCAGTCGTGTTTCAAACGCGGACCGCCCATTGCCGAGCTTGAGAAGGTCAGAGCGCTTCATTCCCTCACAGCGGCAGATAATCGGATCGCCTACCAGTTCTGAGTGGTCGAGCGACGTCAGCTTCCTCAATGCAGCCTGTAGCTTTCGCGCTTTTTCGAGTTCATGCGAAGGAGAGGGAGTTGGCGCCCCTTTCAAAAGAGCAACAAGTTTCCTAGCTGCAAATGCGCCATCCTCAATTGCTGCGTCGGCACCGAGAATTTCGCGGCAATCCCCTGCATGAAGGATAGGGTAGACAGAAGACTCCGAAGTTCTCGGCAAGCCGATCTGATTCGAGCGGAGTCCGTTGCTGATGACCAGGTTATCTACCTCGTACCGCGCTATCCTACCGGTGTCGGAAGTGACTTCCACCAGAAGAACCGAGCCGGACGCTTCTGCCCTTACGATACCAGTCCCGGTTTTATAGGGAATCCGCTTACGCAGGATAATGGATCCGTATCTCATCGTCTCCGCAAATGTAGACCGGCTTGCCAGCAGGCGAAACGCCGCGCCTGGCGCTCGCCAAGGTGTTCCGCGTTCCACAAGCGCGACTGGCGGAGCGCCGGCCGACGCCAGTTGCGCAGCAACAGCAAATATCAACGGCCCCGATCCGACCACTAGGGTCCGCCCAGGTACAAAACGCCCAGTTTCCTTCAACATGAGCTGCGCGCCACCAGCGGTCATGACGCCGGGTAGCTGCCAACCTTCGAAAGGTTCTATGTGCTCGATCGCACCAACCGCAACGAGAAGTCCGGCTGCCTTGGCCGAAAGGGTGCGTCCCAATGCACGATCTTCAATCAAGGCATGACCGGTATCGTCGGCACCGAGAAAGACGCTATTGTAAAGAATTCGGATCTTTCCCTGAACGGCGGACAGTCTTTCGTTAAGAGCACGCCAGTTGCGAGTATGATGCCTTCCATGAAGGGAATGAACGATGTCACGATTGGCGGGCTGTCGGTGAATTGCACCGCCGAGTCGGTCGCGCTGTTCGACCAAAACAACTCGATGATCGCTTTCGGCAAGACTGACAGCTGCTGCGACACCGGCGGGCCCACCGCCAATTACCAGAACGGGCGCGTCACACATCGTTGTCTCCCGCATCAGTGAGAAATGGCCTTAAGCACATCGCTTCATCCGCCCGAGTGATGCAGCTCTCGAAAGGAGCACCACCACGATCCGTGACGAGGCAGCTTTGGCAGGCACCGATACCGCAAAAGTAGCGGGCGCTGGTCGATGGCGAATACGAACCGAAATCTCGGACACCTGAAAGCGCAAGCGCCGAAGCGACGGTTTGACCTTCGACAAACGGTATCAACCGGCCATTCCATAAGAACGCGTGTGTCATGAAGCGGCTCGTTCAGCAAGAAAGCGCTGGGGCGCGAGAAGTGAATATTCAGGTTCCGTTACCTTGTCCGTGATGATGTCAGCCACGATTTTCCCTGTATATGGTCCTAAGCAGATTCCATCTCCTTCGAATCCAGTGGCCAGAACGAGGTTCTCGATAGTCGGATGTTGGCCAACGATTGGCAGCCCGTCACGCGTGGCGGTACGAACGCCCGAAAAGGTCCTAATCACTCGGCGCGCCAGAAGCGGTGGATACAACGCAGCTGCCTCGCGAACGATTTGGGAAATCGACTCGATATCGGTGCCTGTGTCGGATCTATTGTCCTCTCGCGTTCCTCCAAGCAGAAACTGCCCCGTTTTGAGCGGATCAATAACAAGGCCTACACGAGAGGGTGCAGTTTTTGAGCCTCGCCGTTTGGCGGCAATATAGCTTGCTGCCATTAGATGTCCGTCAAAAGCGGCATGGCCAATCCCGCCCCGATCCGTAATCACGATCTGGCCTTTTCTCGCGAATAGCACATCTTCCAAGCCAAGCAACCGGCTCGAGCCCAAGCCTGCGGCGACCACAATAGCGTCGGCGGAAACGAGTCCTTGCGATGTGTAAACGCCCGTTACGCGGGCACCGGCCGTAGCTACCGCATCGCACCGACAATTGCGGATAATCTCGACACCAGAGCGGCTCAGAAGCCGCTCGGTAACCTCATAACCGAGCGCATGCCCATCGTTCCAGACAACAACGCCGCCAATAGCGGCATCACTCAGACCGGGAACGAAACGTTTCAGACGCTCTGAATCCGCAATCTCTGTCTCTTCGCCGGATGCTCTAAGGTCGTGTGCGTGAACCTCAAGCAGTTCCATTTCTTCTTCAGTACGAGAAATTAAGAACGTGGGTCGCGGATGATAGATTCCAGCCAGTACGCCTTCAGATGCGAGTTGAGAATAAAAAGCTCGAGCCTTCTGCGCGAGCGTCATCATCATCCCCGGCTGTTTGCTTGCAACCGATACGGCACCATCCGAAGAACCCGTCGCGCCGGCGGAGGGGCCAGCGGTATCGATTAGAGACACGGCGATCCGTTGCTTCGCGAGAAAATAGGCTGCCGAGGCGCCTACAATTCCGGCTCCCACCACAACAACTTTTGGTGCATTGGCATTCACATACATCGGCTTCATTCTCGACAGAACCAGCCGGAGCATTTTTCAAAGTGCGCCTCAAGTCGATCCTAATGACCACACGAGGCTTGTTTGTTTTTTTTTATGTCCATTACCAAATGGCATAAAGGAATAGATGTGACGCAATTTGTACGGAAAAGGTTGCATAAGGCGAGCAAGCCCATGACTCCAGCGCGCCATCGCAAATGACTGGAGAATGCCATTCGCGATGCTAGGTGGTTCAGTCGAAGAAGAGCTAGTGGTGACCTGTAAAAACTGCCTCAAACCCCACTGCGATATCTTCCTGCCGCTCTTACTCTCATCGGCTGTAGAGACCATTTGTAAGGAGATCAAAATATTCCGCTGCGACGGTTTCCGCGCGTTTTTGTCCGCCTGGTTTGAACCAACGGACCATCCAGTTGAGCATAGAGAGAACCGAGTGAGACGATATTGTCACATCCGCCTCGCGGAAGGCGCCGGTTGCCATTCCTTCCCGAAGAATTCCCCGGAGTATGCTCTCATACTCGATACGAAGCTGATTGGCTTCGGACTTGAGCCCCGGATTTGCCATACCGCCGTATCCGATCAGCATGCACACGAAACCCCAGTAGTTTTTTTCAAAGTACCCAGCGTGCGAAACCATGAATGATTTCAGCTTACCGTCAGCCGTGGTGGACGCCGCAACAGCTCTACTGACATGTTCGAGCAGTCCCTCCAATGTGCGTACAATGATGGCGTCATAAACAGATTGCTTGGTGTCGAAATAATGGTAGACGGCAGCCTTGGAGACGCCGAGCCGCTCGGCAACGACATTCATAGAGCCATTGTCGAAACCGCCCTCTCCGAACAAGACGGCGGCCTCGTCAAGAATGCGATCGCGAGCATTTTCGAGAACGGGCGGTCGTCCCATGCGGGGCTTTGTTTTGGTCTGCTTCATTGGGCCTCTGATGTAGGTGTTTGCTCGCGTAGAGTGGGATTTCTCTTGTGCTACCACATTACCAATGCGCGACAAACACCAATACGCCGATCAAACTTCTTGTTGCCAACTTAACGACGGGTCGGAAGGGAAAAAAGAGTCCCTCCAGAAGTTCGGTGACCTAACTTGCTCTGATAACGGCCTCGACGAGAGCAAGCGCGTCCTAAGATTTCTATTTACTTACCGACGGAACGGAATATAAGTATTCGCATCTGTCACGGAGTAGAGCGTAGGCCGTTATCACGCCCGCGTTGGGTGCGGTGCTGCGTCCTTATATGGAAGGCAAGGCTGCTATGAAAATCTTGGTCCCAGTCAAGCGGGTCGTTGATTACAACGTGAAGATTCGCGTGAAGGCGGACGGCTCGGGTGTCGAGCTTGCCAATGTGAAGATGTCGATGAACCCGTTCGACGAGATTTCGGTCGAGGAGGCTCTGCGCCTGAAGGAAGCGGGCAAGGCCGAGGAAGTGGTCGTCGTGTCGATCGGACCTGCCAAGGCCGAAGAGACGCTGAGGACGGCGCTGGCCATGGGGGCCGATCGCGCCATCCTGGTCGAGACCGACGATCAAGTCGAGCCGCTGGCCGTCGCCAAGATCCTCAAGGGTGTGGCCGACGCCGAGCAGCCGGGCCTCATCATCGTCGGCAAGCAGGCGATCGACGACGATTCCAACCAAACCGGCCAGATGCTGGCGGCCTTGCTCGGCACGGCGCAGGCCACCTTCGCCTCGAAGATCGAGATCGGTGACGGTTCGGCCAAGGTCACGCGCGAAGTCGATGGCGGCCTGCAGACGATCGAGGTCAAGCTTCCGGCCGTCGTCACGTCGGACCTGCGCCTGAACGAGCCGCGCTATGCCTCGCTGCCCAACATCATGAAGGCCAAGAAGAAGCCGCTCGACAAGACGTCGCCCGCAAACTTCGGCGTGTCGACGGAGCCGCGGCTGAAGGTGCTGAAGACCGAGGAGCCGTCGGGCCGCAAGGCGGGCGTCAAGGTCAAGACGGTCGCCGAGCTGGTCGAGAAGCTCAAGACCGAAGCCGGCGTGCTTTGATCGGCGAGATTTGAGGAGATTACGATAATGGCCATTCTTCTTCTGGCAGACCACGACAACGCCCACCTTTCCGACCAGACCGCCAAGGCGCTGACGGCGGCCTCCAAGATCGGTTCCGACGTGCATGTGCTTGTCGCAGGCGCGGGCGCCAAGGCGGCGGCTGAGCAGGCGGCCAAGCTTGCCGGCGTTTCCAAGGTGCTGGTTGCCGAGGATGCAAGCCTTGCCAACAATCTGGCCGAGCCGCTGGCGGCGCTGATCGTGTCGCTCGCCGGGTCCTACGACACCATCCTCGGCGCGGCCACCTCGGTCGGCAAGAACGTGCTGCCGCGCGTGGCGGCGCTGCTCGACGTGGCGCAGGTGTCGGAGATCGTCGAGGTGGTGAGCCCCGACACGTTCAAGCGTCCGATCTATGCGGGCAACGCCATCCAGACGGTGCAGGCCACCGATGCGAAGAAAGTGATCACTGTCCGCTCTTCATCCTTTTCTCCTGCCTCCCAAGGCGCACCTGCTGCCGTCGAGGAACTCTCGACGGCAGCCTTTTCTTCTGATCTATCGGCTTTCGTTTCTGCCGACTTGTCGACCTCGGACCGTCCGGAGCTAACCTCGGCCAAGATCATCATCTCGGGCGGCCGTGCGCTGGGCTCGTCGGAGAAGTTCCAGGAAGTGATCCTGCCCGTCGCCGACAAGCTCGGCGCGGCCGTCGGCGCGTCACGCGCGGCCGTCGATGCCGGCTACGCACCGAACGACTGGCAGGTCGGCCAGACGGGCAAGGTCGTCGCTCCGCAGCTCTACATCGCTTGCGGTATTTCCGGCGCGATCCAGCACCTTGCCGGCATGAAGGACTCGAAGGTGATCGTCGCGATCAACAAGGACGAGGAGGCGCCGATCTTCCAAGTAGCGGACTACGGCCTTGTCGGGGATCTCTTTGAGGTCCTACCGGAGCTGCAAAAGGCAATTGGCTAACCGCGACTGCCCCACAATTTTTTCCAACGAAATGACAGGAACGCGCACAATGGGCAGGACAGTGTTCGTCAACGGCCAATGGCTGGACGAGACGGCAGCAACGATCTCGATCTTCGATCGCGGATTTCTTTTTGCGGATGCGATATATGAGGTAACTGCCGTTGCTGACGGCAAGTTGATCGATTTCAAGGGCCACACCGATCGACTGAAACGCTCGCTCGAAACGCTCGGAATTCCGATGCCGGTCGCGGAAGGTGAACTCTTGGCTTTGCACCAGGAGATCGCGCGCCGGAATGGCATTACGCATGGCTTAGTCTATTTGCAGATTTCCCGTGGCGCGGAAGACCGCAATTTTATCTACACCGATGGCCTCCGTCCGACGATCGTGATGTTCACGCAGCCGCGCACCATCCTGGCTAACCCTGGCTGGGAACGTGGCATCACAATGAAGACAGCACCTGATGGGCGATGGGCTCACCGGCAGATCAAAACGGTACAGCTTCTCTACTCGTCAATGGCCAAGATGGAGGCGTTGCGCGAAGGCTATGATGATGTGCTTTTCGTGGAGGATGGCCTCATAACGGAGTCAGGTTCAGCGAATTTCCACATCATCACCAAGGATGGCATTCTGATTACGCGGGACCTCTCAAACGCCCTACTGCATGGCATTACTCGCGCGTCGGTTCTGGATCTCGGGGCACGAGCGGGGCTTGAAACACGTCAGGCTGCGGTCACGCTCGAAGAAGCCAAGAATGCGGAAGAAGCGTTCATCACCGACTCCATCAGCTTCGTTATGCCTGTTGTTTCGATCGATGGTCATCCGGTTGGACTTGGCAAACCCGGTCCGGCGACTGCAAAGCTACGCAAGCTCTACATCGAAGATCGCCTCGCCACCGGCATAAACATCGCGGAAAGAGCGGCATAGCCGCTCCTCATTTTTCACCGACCTGTACTTCATCGCAATCTTCCGACCGCGTGCCCCGCTCGTCGACGAAGAATAGGGAATGGAATTATGATCCTGTACCAGCGGTACGCCATCTTCCTCGTAATTCTCTTGGGTTCACTCCTCTCGGTCATGGGCCTCGCGCTTTCGAGCCCTTGGTGGGCAGTCCCTGCCGTGGTTCTTGTTCCGCTCGCGCTGATTGGCGTTTACGACATCAAGCAAAGAAGGCATGCTATTCTTCGGAACTATCCGGTGATCGGCCATATCCGCTTTCTCATGGAAAGCATCCGTCCGGAAATCCGACAGTATATGATCGAGGCTGATCACGAGGAGGTTCCGTTCAGCCGGCAGGCGCGAGGGCTGGTCTATCAACGCGCAAAAGGTGTCGAGGACAAAAGGCCGTTTGGGACGATCGAAAATGTTTATGGCGCCGGCTATTCGTGGCTTACCCACTCTGCCACGCCAACACATATCACCGACTTCGATTTCCGGGTGAGTATCGGTGGGAGCAGTTGTCGCCAGCCCTATGATGCCAGCCTCTATAATATTTCCGCAATGAGCTTCGGTGCCCTTTCCGGCAACGCGATTTCAGCTCTGAACCGGGGAGCCAAGAAGGGCGGCTTCGCCCATGACACCGGGGAAGGGGGGATCAGCCGCTACCACCGCGAAGGTGGTGGCGACCTAATTTATCAGGTCGCCTCCGGCTATTTCGGGTGTCGGGGAGACGATGGAAGCTTCTCAGAGGAGAAGTTTGCTGCAATCACTGCCGACCCTCAGATAAAGATGATCGAGGTCAAGCTAAGCCAAGGCGCGAAGCCTGGTCACGGCGGTATGCTTCCGGCGTCGAAAATCTCGCCTGAAATTGCCGAGGCGCGGGGCATTCCCATGGGTGTAGACTGCATCTCACCGCCAGCACACAGCACGTTCTCCACGCCTGTCGGTCTGATGGAATTTGTCGCCAGATTGCGCGAACTATCTGGCGGTAAGCCGGTAGGCTTCAAGCTCTGTATCGGTCATCGCCGTGAGTTTCTCGGCATGGTGAAGGCTATGGTGAAAACCGGAATCAAACCGGATTTCATCGTGATTGACGGTGCGGAAGGAGGAACAGGAGCCGCTCCGGTGGAATTCGCCAATCGGGTCGGCATGCCGATGCTTGAGGGCCTGACCTTCGTTCATAACGCGCTTCGTGGCGCGGGCATTCGCAACGATATCAGGCTCGGCGCAGCGGGGAAGATCATTTCCGCGTTCGATATCGCCCGCGCACTTGCTCTTGGTGCAGACTGGTGTAATTCCGGCCGGGGCTTTATGTTTGCCGTAGGCTGTATCCAGGCTCAGGCATGCCATACGAACAAGTGCCCGGTTGGGATCGCCACGCAAGATCAGGCCCGTCAGCGTGCTATTGATGTAGGTGATAAGAGCGACCGTGTCGCGCGTTTCCATCGCAATACGATGCGCGCCTTGAGCGAGATTGCCGGCGCCGCAGGCCTGACCGATCCTCGCGACTTCATGCCGTACCACTTCATGTTCCGCCAGTCGGACAACGAATTCCTTGATGGCAATGAGGCGTATCCATATTTGCCCGAAGGGTTTCTGCTGTCGGAGGAGGAAATTCCGGAGTTGGCGGATTGGTACGATCGCTGGGACCGGGCGAGCGCGGAGACCTTCGCGCCGCCGGAGATCCCCTTTGGGCCTTTTGCCTCGCGTCGAAAGCGTAAGCCTGACCTGCGGGCCATGGCGTAAAGCAATCTGAAAGTGATGGTTAAGGAAAAAGCCGCAGCCCGACCAGGTTGCGGCTTTTCTGTTCTGCACGCCAACGTTCATTCAGGTGACGAACAACAAGCTGGAATTCGGGAATGGGCGACGAGACGCCGCCCAGCCTTCAATGCTTATACTGACGCGAGGGCGATCGCGATGCCCTGACCAACGCCGATGCACATGGTCGCGAGGGCGAATTTGCCGCCGGTGTTCGCCAGCTCCAGCGCCGCCGTGCCCGTGATCCGTGCGCCCGACATACCCAATGGATGTCCTAAGGCGATGGCACCCCCATTTGGATTCACGCGAGGATCGTCGTCGACGATGCCAAGGTCACGCAACGTCGCAAGCCCTTGAGATGCGAACGCTTCGTTGAGCTCAATGACATCGAACTGCTCCTGGCGCATTCCAAGGCGGGACATCAGCTTTTTGGTCGCCGGCGCAGGGCCAAATCCCATGATCCTCGGTGCTACACCTGCGGTCGCGCCACCCAGAACGCGTGCGATCGGAGTCAGTCCGAATTTCTTGACGGCGGCTTCGGAAGCCAGAAGGATTGCCGCCGCTCCGTCATTCACGCCTGACGCATTGCCTGCGGTCACAGTGCCGTCGGCGCGGACAATCGGTCGGAGCTTGCCGAGAGCATCGATGGTTGTCGCGCGGGGATGTTCGTCCGTGTCGACGATTAGTGCGTCGCCCTTCTTTTGCGGGATCGTGACCGGGGTGATCTCTTTAGCGAAGCGGCCATTTGTCTGGGCCTGTGCTGCTTTCGCTTGCGAACGCACCGCGAAAGCATCCTGGTCCTCGCGGCTGATCTTGAAGTCATCCGCCACGTTCTCGGCGGTTTCCGGCATCGAGTCGACGCCGTACTGCTTTTTCATGAGTGGGTTGATGAAGCGCCAGCCAATCGTTGTGTCGTGAATCTCCATCGAACGAGAGAAAGCCGTCTCGGCTTTTGGAACGATAAAGGGAGCACGGCTCATGCTTTCGACGCCGCCGGCGATCACCAGGTCAGCTTCACCGGAAGCGATAGCGCGCGCACCGGTGATTGTGGCATCCATGCCGGAGCCGCACAGGCGATTGATGGTTGTTCCGGGAACGCTCACAGGCATGCCCGCGAGCAAGGACGACATGCGTGCAACGTTCCGGTTATCCTCGCCTGCCTGGTTGGCGCACCCGAACACCACTTCATCGATGGCTTCGAAGTCGAGGTTGGGATTTTGCGCCATGATTGCCTTCAAGGGGATAGCGCCGAGATCGTCAGCCCGCACGGATGAGAGCGAGCCACCGAAGCGGCCGATCGGCGTGCGGATATAGGCGCAGATATAGGCTGGGGACATCGGATTCCTCCAAAAAGTATGGGTTGGTTCAATCGAGCAATGCGAGGTTCCCGCGGCGGCCGCCGCCGACTACGGTCGCAAGAGTACGTTCAAGGCGGTAACGTGGTTGACGCTTCGCCCAGAAGAGTGGTCCACCAAGATGTTTCGGAAAGCCATATCCGTTGATCATCACCAGATCGATATCTGAGGCACGCGAAGCGATGCCGTCTTCCAGAACGAGCAGGGCCTCGTTGACGATCGCGCAAAGCGTGCGCTCCTGGATTTCGTCCCGGTCCAGCGACCTCGGCGCAGCGCCATAATGTGCCCGCGCCTTCGCGATGAGATTTCTCACGTCTGGGTCCGATGCGCGTTGGCCATCGTCATACCGATACCAGCCGGCACCTGTCTTGCGGCCGAGCCGGCCGGCTTCAACAAGCCATTCGAGGACCGGAACGTCACCATCCTTGTCCCCGCGGGCCTCCTGCTTCCTCTTCCGGTTAGCCCAAGCTATATCGAGCCCTGACAGGTCCGACACGCTGAACGGCCCCATGGCAAAACCGAGCGCCTCAAGGGCGGTATCAATTTCGTCCGGGCTTGCGCCATCGATCAGCATCGCTTCGCTCTGTGCGCGGTAAGCATTGTAGATGCGGTTGCCGATGAAGCCTTCTCCGACTCCGGAAACGACGGCGACTTTCCGAAGCCGTCTTGCGATCGCAAAAGCGGCCTGCAGGACTTCCGGTGATGTTTCTTCGCCCCGAACAATCTCCAGAAGCTTCATGATGTGCGCCGGCGCAAAGAAATGCAGTCCAACGACGGATTGAGGACGCGTGGTCGCGGCGGCTATGACATTCACATCGAGATAGGAAGTGTTGGTCGCAAGGATCGCATTGGTCTTGGCGAAACTGTCGAAACGAGCCATGAGCTCAGTCTTCACGGCCAGATCCTCGAAGGCAGCTTCGATGAGCAGATCGCACTCTGAAAGATCTTCGAGATCATGGACCAATGTCAGCTCGGCGGGGTTCGAAGCTTTCGCGAGAAAACCTTCGATGCGGGTCCGTGCGCTTGCTAGGGCCTCTTGTTTGAGGTCCGTGAGCTTCACCGGATAACCTGCGGCGAGAAAAGCGGCGGCGATCCCCGCGCCCATGGTTCCGGCTCCGACGATACCGACTGTCTCGATCGACAAGGGCGAAGCGTCCGCGAGGCCCTCGACACGCGCGGCCTGCCTTTCCGCAAAGAAAAGATGCCGCAGGGCCGCCGACTCATCGGAATCGCGGAGGCGCCGAAATGCGGTGCGGGCTGACGCGAGCGCGTCATCGAAGGGAACCGTGACTGCCTGCCAGATTGCTTCGGTCTGGTCGAAGACGAAGGGTCGCCCGCGACCGCGTTTCAAGACCTGCTGGACGGCAAGGTCAAACGCCTTGTGATCGAAGGGCTTTGGTTCTCTGTCCCTTAATCTGATCTTCGTGGTCCCGAAGGCACGAGCATAGGCAATCGCATCGTCTGGAATTTTCCCAACAATAGCGTCGATGAGGCCGAGGTTCTTGGCTTCTGGAGCTTTGACTTGACGGCAAGACGCGATCATGTCGAGTGCGGTGACGGCATCAGTCACCCGAGGCAGTCGGACGGTGCCCCCGGCACCTGGAATTATTCCGAAGGTTCCTTCCGGCAGTCCGACGGCAGCCTTTTCCGTCGCGATCCGCGCGTCGCAACCGAGGGCGATTTCGTAGCCACCGCCGAGTGCCGCCCCTTCGATTGCCGCGATGACTGGCTTCGAGCACTGCTCGATGGTTTCAATGACATCCGGCAATGTGGGATCGGTCAGGGGTTTGCCGAACTCCTTTAGGTCGGCTCCGGCGATGAACGTACCGTTTTTTCCAAGAAGGACGATCGACTGAACGTCGTGTTTCGCAGCGAGATGGTTGATGGCGTCGATCATAGCTTCGCGGAGATCGCGCGAGAGCGCATTGACAGGCGGATTGTCGATCGAAACCAGGCCGACACCATCAACGATTTCGGTGGTGGTAAGACCTGAGCCAAATTTCTGAACGAGGGGCGAGGGGGTCTCTGTAGTCATAGCGGGCTCCGTAAGGATTGTTCGAGCCGTCGGTCCAGCCTCCCTCCGACGCCGTGCTTGCAAGCCCGCCGAAGAACGAAGGCTGAGTGAGGGGACGCTTACGAGGCGGCCTTGATCATGTTCTTGGCGATCACAATCTGCTGGATCTGCGTGGTGCCCTCGTAGATGCGGAACAGCCGAGCATCGCGATAGAACCGTTCGATGCCGTATTCGGCCATATAGCCGGCTCCGCCATGAATCTGCACGGCGCGGTCGGCGACTCGACCGACCATCTCGCTTGCGAACATCTTGCAGCACGCGGCATCGGTCGTCACGTCCTGGCCTGCATCACGGCGCCGTGCAGTTTCCAGCACCATGCAACGTGCGGCGTAGGCTTCCGTGCGACTATCGGCGAGCATCGCCTGGATGAGCTGGAATTCGGCGATCGGTTGTCCGAACTGCTTGCGGTCCATTGCATAGCGCAAACTGTCCTCGATCAAGCGTTCGGCCATTGCAACACAGATCGACGAGATGTGCAGGCGACCGCGATCCAACGTCTTCATGGCTGTACGGAAGCCCTGGTTCTCAACGCCGCCGAGAAGCGCGTCGAACGGGACCAGGCAATCCTCCAAAATCACATCCGACGTATGAGAGCCCTTCTGACCCATCTTGCGGTCGATGGGGCCGAGCGAAAGGCCGGGCGTTCCTGCTTCGACCAGAAACGCCGAGACACCTTGGGCGCCGGGCTTCGAGGCGTCAGTGCGTGCGAAAACGGTGAAAAGACCGGCGTGAGGGGCGTTTGTGATGAAGCGTTTCGTGCCATTTATCACATAGCCGTTCTCAGTGTGCTTTGCAGTGGTTCGTACCGACGCAGCATCCGAGCCAGCTTCCGGCTCGGTCAGCGCGAATGAGCTGATGAGTTCGCCGGTGGCAAGGCGAGGCAAATACCGCTGCTTCTGCTCTTCCGTGCCGTCGAGAATGAGGCCGAGCGAGCCGATACCGTTATTGGTCCCGATAAGCGAGCGGAAGGCGGGAGAGGTCTTGCCCAGCTCCAGTGCGATCCGGACTTCTTCCTCCATATTGAGACCAAGGCCACCGTACTCTTCGGGAATCGTCAGGCCGAATAGACCTAAATTCGCGATCTCCTGGCGGATTTCGACCGGGATAGCATCGTTATCGGCGACCTGTTCCTCGAGAGGACGAAGACGCTCTCTAACGAAACGCCCGACCGTATTCACCAGTTCATTCATCGTGTCTGAATCGAGAGCCATGTAGTCTCACCTGTTTGCTTGCGCCACCAATGGCATTTAAAGCATTTATATACTGTTTGGACGGTAAGTAAATAAGCCAGGAGACCCGATTCGAAAAATACCGAATGAATTCGAGCCGTTGGATCATCAGTCCCGTCAGCATCGCTGCGAATGCGGACCGGGGCATGAAACTCCGGTCCGCTACGCTGTCGTGGTCTGCCATCCGTATTTCGCGTACGCTATGCGGCGAGTTCCGCTGTAACTCGATTGAGAACCTTGCCGATCTTCTCGATTAAGAAGTCTGCGTCCCCCACGGTGATCGTGAGAGGCGGGCAAATCGTGAGCGCGTCGACGGCTGCGCGCAAAAGCACGCCCTCCTCGGCGAGATACGCATTTGCCTTGGCGCCCAGTTCTCCGTTCTTGAGGCCGGCTGCATTTGGGAAATTCTGCTTGAACAGTTCCACGGCGGCGACCAATCCAACGCCACGAACCTCTCCCACCAACGGATGATCCGAGAAACGTTGCAGGCCGTCACGCAGGTATTGACCGACGCGTGATGCGTTGCCGACGAGGTCGCGATCTTCGATGACGGCGATGTTTTCGAGTGCCACGGCCGCCGCAACCGGATGCGCACCGCCGGTAAAGCCGTGGCCGAAGGTGCCTATGCGATGGCTCTCATCAGCAATCGGTTGGTACACCTTGTCATTCACGAGCAGAGCGGAAATCGGAAGGTATGACGAGGAGAGCGCCTTCGAGAGAACCATAATGTCCGGTTTGATATCGTACGTCTGGGAACCGAACATGTTACCGGTTCGGCCGAAGCCGCACACGACCTCGTCAGCGACCAACAGTATATCGTATTTCCGCAGAACGGCCTGAATCTTCTCCCAGTAGGTCCGCGGAGGAACGACAACACCTCCGGCGCCGAGGACCGGCTCGCCGAAGAAGGCAGCGATTGTCTCCGGACCTTCATCGAGGATCAGCTTCTCCAGTTCGTTCGCCCTTCTGGATGCAAAATCCTCTTCGCTTTCACCAGGTTCCGCATCGCGCCAGAAATGGGGGCTGCCCGTACGTAGGACGTTGGCAATGGGCATGTCGAAGGATTCGTGATTGTAGGAGAAAGCGGTCAGGCTGCCCGAGGCCAGCGTGACACCATGATAGGCGCGTTCTCGGGCAATAAGCTTTTTCCGCTGGGACTGGCCGAGCGCATTCGACCTGTACCAGATCATCTTGATTGCGGTATCATTGGCTTCGGAACCGGAATTCGTGAAGAACACCTTGCTCATCGGGACCGGGGCGATCTCTACTAGCTTTTCCGCAAGATCGATCGCCGGCATATGCGTCCGGCTAGTAAAATTGTGGCCAAAGCTCAGGCGTTCCATCTGCCGTGCAGCGGCTTGCACGAGACGCCGCTCGCCGAAGCCGACGGCGACGCTCCAAAGGCCGGCCATGCCTTCAAGGTAGCGCTTCCCGTTGCTGTCGTAGACGTAAGCCCCCTCAGCCCGGTCAATGATAAGCGGCGTCGTCGCTTCATGCTTCCGGGCGTCAGTATAGGCGTGGAAGTGGTACGCAATATCCCGCGCTTCATTGGAGTTGGGTATCATCGTCATCTTCATTCACTTTCTTTGTGGAGAGCTGCATTCGCAGCTCTCCTGCTTGATGGTAGGAACGCACAGTCTCACTTCGAGACATCGACACCGAGCCATTTGATCGACATGGCCGTCAAAGTGCCGTCGGCTTTCATTTCTTCGATGGCTTTGTCGATGGCAGCTTTCAGTGCCGGTTCTTTTCGCATTGCGACCGCCTGCTCTTGGGGGGCGAACGGTTCGCCCGCCGTGACGAAGCCCGAATCGGCTTTTTTGATCAGACTCGCCGCGACCATCGTGTCGTTGAGGGCCACGTCGATCCGGCCCGCCTTCAAATCGCGATACATGGTGGCGTCGAGGTCGTAGGTCTTGACGTCCGCGTCAGGGACGTTGGCACGAACCCATTGCTCGAAGTTCGTGCCGAGCACCGCGCCAACGGCGCGCCCTGAAAGCTTTTCAGGTGCCGTCAGCTCGGCTGCGAGTTCTTTCCGAGTGACCATCTGGATCTTGGTGATCGTGTATGGAACCGAGAAATCGTAGTTCTTCTGACGTTCCGGAGTGATGGTGATCTGATTGATCACGACGTCGAGCCTACCAGACGCGAGAGCCGCGAGAATGCCGTCAAACTGTGTCGGCACATATCTAGGCGTCAGTCCGAGCCTCTTGCAGAGATCGTTAGCAAAATCGACCTCGAACCCGACGAGATTGCCGGATTCATCCTGAAAATTAAAGGGGGGATAGGTCGACTCGAGACCAATCGCAAGTTCACCCTTTCCGGCGATTGTCGACGGCAAGACGTCGGCTGCGGCCGTGGCTTCCAGAGCGGTCAGGGATGTCAGGCAAAGCGCAGTTACTGCGAAAAATGCCCGTCGGTTTAAGTTGAAATACATGAAGAATCATCTCCATTGAGTTTGAATTATTAAGCGACTAGTCGGTATGTAAAGACGACATGCGGTCTGAAGGAATATTCTGCAAGTTTACGTCGGCGAAAGATCCGCGCCGAACCATTTGATGGTGAGCGCCTTGATCGTTCCGTCCTTCTTCGCGTCCTCAATAGCCTTGTTGAACATTGCTTTGAGATCCGCATCGCTCTTGCGAAGGCCAACGCCGGCGCCAGCACCTAGCAGGCCGCCCGCAAGCTTCGGCCCGACGACAACCATATCGCCGCCATCCGCGCCCTTGAGAACACCCATCAGGTAGGGCAGTGTATCGAAAGCGATATCAATGCGGCCGGCTTGGAGGTCGAGTACGTATTGTTCGGCTGTCTTGTATTGCCGAATCTCCGCGACGTCGGCGAAGTTCTTCTCGACGAAGAGGGTGTTGGCGGAAGCGGTCAGCACGCCGAGCGTCGAGCCAGGGAGTTCGGAGCGGACCGCGTCGATCTGCTTGGTCGCGGAATCGGCGTCCTTTTCCAGATCAAGGATGGATTCGCCAAGCGGAAGATTTGCGAATTTGCTCGACTTCGTCGTCAGGAAAGCGCGCGGGCTCGCCGCATAAGAGACAGAGAAATCGATCTCCTTCAGCCGCTCCTCCGTGATGTTCATTCCCGCGATGATGGCGTCGAACTTCCCGGCCTGCAGGCTGGGAATGATCGTATCCCAAGGCTGCGATGTGAGTTCGCATTCGACCTCCATGCGTTTGCAGAGGTCATTCGCGAGGTCGACTTCGTATCCCAGGAATTTGCCGTTGGCATCGGTATATGCCCAGGGAGCATAACTGACGTCCATGCCGATCACGATCTTCTTCCACTCCCCGGCATGCGCCGGCATCGTGGGGAGTACAAAGGCCCCTACGATAAGTAGATTGGACAAGAATTTTTTCATCGATAGTCCTCCTCAGTGTGAATGTTGTTGCGTTGCCTTCACGTACATCCATGCAGGGCGTCAGAAAAAACGCACAGATGCACCGCTCCTGGTGAGACCTTTACGGACCCCATCCAAGGTCTTGATATCCATGATTTGCGGATGCGTAGGGGCTAAGCTCTTATCGCAATGCCAAACAGGACAGTCTTCAGGTCTTCTTCAAGCATGGCGGTGAGATCATCGACCGTTGCTTCCTCACTGGTTATGTAAAGGACAAATACGTGCCGTATGACGCTATAATGCGGGCTGCGCTATCCAGATCAACATCATCATGGATCGAGCCTGTCCCACGAAGCTTGTTCAAAGCGACACGCACATGTTTTGCAGTAATCGAGAGGAGCTCACGGAACTGGCTGCGCTGCTCAGGGCCCATGTGTATCGATGCCCCCAGGATCTCCCTCCACACGCCTTTTCTTGAAATATCATATCCATCCAAAAGGACCGATTTGGCGATCAGCACCATCGCCTGGACAGGATCGTTTGGCAGCCGCTCCACAACGCGCGCCAAATTCGGCTCAAGGATATGCCTGTCCTCCTCAAGCAAGCCTAGCAGCAGATCGTGCTTCGATTTGAAAAAGGAGTAGATGGTGGGGACGGAGACGGTAGCGCGCGCGGCGACGGCTTCGAGACTAACCTCATTGAAGCTGTGTGCCGCGAACAAATCACTCGCCGCAGCGAGAATGTTCTCCCGCCTTATTAGGCGTTGGCGCTCCCGCAAGCCCATTCCTGCATGCCTCCCCCCAGACTTTTGATTGATCATGGCCTCACACCGTTTTGAGTTTCAACGCGCTGAAAACTTTTAACGGATGTAAATATTTATGCAATTCCGTGATGACCGCCGGCGGCTGGCGACGCCGACATACGGTCGTCCGACGGACTGTCTGATTGACCTGGCACACTTTCTCGACGCGTCCAAACTTCAATCGAACAAAAACTTTGTATCTAATAAAAGTATTCCTTGCAATAAAAATATTTTGTGCGAACTGTGATGCCGCTGGAGGAGCGTGGCTGAGGGAGCGCGGCCGTGCAGGTGTCTCGTAGTTCGACAATTGGGCTATCCCCAATTCGATCAGGCCGCCACTGTGCCCTTCACATCCGTAATTTCTGAAAATGCGCATTGTATTGGACAAGCTGTGGGTTGGCTGCATGAATTACACTGATCTTGTTGGTTTTGGTGAAGGAGGATGGGGTCGTGTCCTCATCGCTGGCGCGGGCGTCACGTCCGCTATCGCCGTTTTGGGGTTCCTCATCGGGTCTATTCTTGGCAGCCTCGTTGCCTGGGCAAAAATGTCACCAATCCGTTTGGCTCGTGGCGTCGCCGACGCTTACACGACCACACTGCGAGGCGTGCCTGATCTTCTGGTCATCTATCTACTCTACTTCGGCGGAAACTCACTTTTGTCGACCTTCGCCGGCTTCTTCGGGGCGAACGGTTTTGTTGGAATGCCTACGTTCGCTACTGGGGTTCTCGCGATCGGGATCATTTCTGCCGCTTATCAAGCTGAAGTGCTTAGAGGCGCTTTCAACACTGTCGCCAAGGGCAGTATCGAGGCGGCTCATGCGGTTGGCATGGGCCGTTGGCTACTGTTCAGGCGCGTCGTTGCACCACAGGTACTGCACTACGCATTGCCGGGCCTCGGCAACACATGGCAATTGGCCCTGAAAGAGACGGCCCTCATCTCGGTCGTCGGGCTTGTGGAACTGCTTCGGCAAGCTCAAATGGCTTCGGGTTCAACGCGCCGACCGTTTGAGTTCTTTATCACGGCTGGACTGCTCTATCTGACAATCACCGTGGTCTCGTCGCTTCTCTTCCGCTTCGCCGAGTATCGCTCTGCGTGCAGGATGGGGGGCTAAACAGTGATCGATTTCGGTTTTCTCTGGCAGGCTTTCGTCAGGCTCATTGCCGGTTTGCCTATTACGCTCGAATTGGCCGCAACGGCGATACTTGTCGGGACAGTCCTGGCAACAGCCCTGGCGATTGTTGCGCACCTGCGGGTCCCCGTCGCTTCCCAATGCGTTGCCTTTTTCGTCTTTTGCATACGCGGCTCGCCGCTCCTCCTGCAGATGTTCATCATCTACTACGGCCTCGGACAGTTCCGTCACGAACTCCAGAGTTGGGGTGTCTGGCCGTTTTTCCGTGAACCTTACTGGTGCGCCATCACTGCTCTAGTGCTTAGCGTCGGCGCCTATGGAAGTGAGATCATCCGCGGAGGGCTAAAGTCCGTTTCGGCCGGATTGATTGAGGCGGCAAGGGCTTGCGGCATGTCCGGTTTTCTACTGTACAGGCGCATCATCCTTCCGATCGCATTCCGGCAGGCTTTGCCAGCCTACGGCAATGAAGTCATTCTCGCGGTAAAAGCAACTTCCCTCGCTTCCACCATCACCATCATGGAAGTAACTGGTATAGCTGCGGAGCTAATCTCCCAGACATTTCGCGCTTTCGAAGTGTTTATCGTCGCTGGTGCAATTTATCTGACGCTCAACTTCATAATAACCCGCCTGATCGCTCTACTTGAATACCGTCTGTCACCGCATCAGCGCGATCTCCCCGTCAAAACAAACATTGAGGCGCGGCCATGACGTCAATCGAGACGAATAACGTTCCCGTAATTTCCATTCGCGACCTCCATAAAAACTTTGGCGATCTTGAGGTGCTAAAGGGCATCACGTTCGAAGCACATGAAGGAGAGGTGGTCTCGATCCTTGGATCGTCGGGCTCTGGCAAGTCCACAATGCTCCGGTGCATCAACATGCTCGAAACCCCGAGCGCGGGAACAATCGCCATCCGGGGCGAGGAAATCGCCATGCGAACGACCAAGAATGGAACCCGTCCCGCGGATCGAAAACAGCTCGACCGGATTCGGTCAGACGTCGCGATGGTGTTCCAAGGCTTCAATCTATGGCCACACATGTCGATCCTCGAAAACGTCATTGAAGCGCCGGTCCATGTTCAGAAGCGTTCAAAAACGGAATGTGTGGACGAAGCAATGTCACTGTTGGCGAAGGTGGGGCTTTCCGACAAAGCCAACAGTTACCCCAGACACCTATCGGGCGGGCAGCAGCAACGCGCAGCGATTGCAAGGGCGCTTGCTCAGCGGCCAGCAGCCATCCTGTTCGATGAGCCGACATCGGCGCTAGACCCGGAGCTTGTCGGGGAGGTCCTGAAGGTCATTCGAGATCTGGCTAAAGAGGGACGAACAATGCTCATTGTCACCCACGAGATCAATTTCGCACGGGAGGTTTCGAACCGCATCATTTTTCTGGAAAAGGGTACGCTCATCGCGGACGCGCCGCCCGCAAAACTCTTCTCTGAAGCTGCACCGGACCGCTTCAAAAAGTTTATCTCCAAAACCTTACACACTTCCTCCTAGGCCGTCCGCGGCTCCGGTTGTGCGGTGCGCCACAACGCTATCGTGTAGCCTCCAAGACACTAAATTCTGAGCGGCATGGCGATTGACATGCCGCTATCAGTTATATACTGTTCGGACGGTAAGTAATTAGGTCGCTTCCGCCCGAGCAGTCTGGTGCATTAAGCGGCTCGATTCACCGTGAGGAGAAGAGCTGCCCCGCCTTATCCGCGTAGGCCTTTCTCCGATATTTTGTTGAAACGGATAGAGGAAGGATCGCGTTTCCGATGAGCGTCGCACTGAACGGAATCAAGGTTCTCGACCTGTCTCGCGTTTTGGCCGGCCCCTGGGCAACAATGACGTTGGGTGATCTCGGTGCTGACGTGCTGAAGATTGAGCAACCTGGAACCGGGGACGACACCCGGACGTGGATGCCGCCGGCTGTGGAGGGTGTTTCAACCTACTATCTGGGCGCAAATCGCAACAAGAAGAGCGTTGCGATCGACATCGGCAAGCCGGAAGGAAGAGATCTGATCATTGAACTCGCAAAAAAGAGCGATGTCCTGATCGAGAACTTCCGCCCGGCCTCGCTCAAGAAATTCAAGCTCACCTATGACGATCTGAAGGACATCAACCCTCGGCTCATCTATTGTTCCATATCGGGTTATGGCCGCGGTCACGAGCTGGAGGAGCGTCCGGGTTACGACTTCATTATCCAGGCTGAATCTGGATTCATGTCGATTACGGGCGAAAAGGATGGCGAGCCGATGCGGCTCGGTGTCGCCTTCATCGATCTCATATCGGGCATGAATGCCGTGCAAGCAATTCTCGCTGCCCTGTTTATGCGCGAACGCACCGGAAAGGGCCAGTGGCTCGACATCAGCCTGACCGACAGCGCGATGTTCATGTTGGCCAACGTCGCGTCGGGTCATCTCAATACCGGAAGAGAAGCGTTGCGCTATGGCAACGCTCATCCGAGCATCGTACCATATCAACTGTTCGATTGCGTCGATGGCCGAATTGCACTCGCAGTCGGAAACGACGAACAGTTCCGGCGGTTCTGCAAGATCATCGGTCTGCCGGATCTCGCGATGGATGAGCGGTTCGTCACCAATAAAGGACGAACCGAGGCGCGTGATGAGTTACTGCCGATCATCGAGGACAAGTTGCGCGATCGTAAACTGCATGAGCTTCTCGCCGAACTTCGCGCCGTCGGAGTCCCGGCTGGCGAGCTTCGCACTGTCGGCCAGGCGTTCGCTAGCGATGTTGCAATCCTTCGGGACACTGTCGTTTCGGTTCCTTCCGAAAGGATCGGCACCTTCCGCTCCGTGCGCAGCCCGTTGCGCATGTCGGAAAGTCCGTTTGCTCCGCCGACACTTCCACCCGAGGTCGGCGAGCATACCCGCCAAGTCCTTCAGGCCGAGCTGGATCTGAGCGCAGATCGGGTCGATCAGCTTTTGGAGATGGGCGTAGTTGCCGGTATCCCGGCGACGACCCGAAAGTAGCTCTGATGCAGAAGGAGCGCGTTCGCCGCCAGGGCCGTCCACCCACGATGGAGAATGCACGCGGCAAGATTCTGGACGAAGCCGCCGAACTGTTCGCGCGGGAGGGCTTCGATGGGACTTCGTTAGGAAGTGTCGCGGAAGCGGTCGGCGTCACCAAGGCCGCGATCTACCATTACTTCCCGAACAAGAAGGAAATATACGAGGCTATCATCGTCCGGACGCTCAAGGGCCTTCTTGAAGCTGTAAATATCGCTGTTGATGGTGACGACGAGGCCCCGGAGGCTCTTTGCCGCTTTATGACGGCACACGCCGACTACTTCGAAGCGCATTACCATGGCTTCGTCACGATGTTGGTGGGCTACGGCGGCATGGAGAATGGTGGGCTGCTCGAAGAAGCGCAGGAACTGCGCGACGCCTACGAAGAGCTTCTTCGACGGATCGTGCTCGCAGGCATCGAATCCGGCCGCTATCGAAATACGGATTCCCGGTCGATAAGCCGCGCGATCCTCTCGATGCTGAACTGGATGGTTCGCTGGTTCAAGCCAGGGCATGGCCGTCCCGCCTCCTCCTTCGCGATGGAGTATTGCGAGCTCATTCTGAACGGTCTGGCCGCCGACGGCCGAGCCCTGAACACCGACACGCGTCCTCAGCCCTCCGATAGGCGCCGAGGCCATGAGAGCGCATCAAAAGTCAAGCGTTCCGTCATCTCAGTCGATGGCGAATGTACGCAGAAGTATCCCATGAATTGGAAGAGGAACTAACAATGGCAGATCTCGAACGCCGCGCGACGCGCCACATTCAACGAAAGGCGTAACGCGATGACCAACAAATCCATGATCGAAGTTCGCGGCCTTCATAAGTCTTATGGCACGTTGCAAGTTCTGAAGGGGATCGACCTGGAGATCGCTCGCGGCGAGGTCGTCGCGGTAATCGGGCGGTCCGGTTCAGGCAAAACCACCATGCTGCGGTGTCTGAATGGACTGGAAGAAGCACAGGTCGGCACCATCCGCCTCGGTGAGCATACGATCAACTGCACTGTGCCGCTAAGCCGGCAACAGGGCGAGCTTCGCGCCCTTCGCCTTCGTGCCGGCTTCGTATTCCAGAACTTCAACCTCTTCCCACACCGAACCGCTCTTGAGAATGTGATCGAGGGGCTGGTCATCGTCAAAGGCATGGCGAAAAAAGAAGCTGAAGCGCGAGGGATGGCTCTTCTGGAGAGGGTAGGGCTTGCCGCGAGAGCAGCGGCGTATCCTTCCCAGATGTCGGGCGGACAACAGCAGCGTGCGGCCATCGCGCGTGCGCTTGCGATGGAGCCGGAAGTCATCTTATTCGATGAGCCCACCTCCGCGCTCGATCCAGAGCTTGTCGGTGAAGTGCTTGATGTCATCCGCTCGCTGGCCCAAGAGCATCGGACGATGGTCATCGTCACCCATGAAATGAACTTCGCGCGGGACGTCGCCGACCGCACGATCTTCATGGATCAGGGTGTCGTCGTCGAGCAGGCTCCGTCCAAGGAACTCTTTGCCCAGCCAAGGGAAGAGGCGACCCGTCACTTCCTGCGTCGTCTGGGATAACTCTCCCCCTCAGGCTGGCTGATTTGCCGGGCTCGCCGCGAGGCAAGCTCGGCGATTTGCGTTGACAACCCTCGAAAGTCGGGTTTCCCCGGAGGCAGCTATTGTCCTCTTGCTGCTTCTCCTCGTCTTGGTATTTGCCGGTCAAGGCACTGAATTATCGATCAATACCAATTGACAACATACTTCCTGTTATTTACCTTCGGGACGGTAAATAAATGCGTTAGCACTATATGGTGTCAGTGCCGTGCGGAGAGGAGCGTAGGCTATGGCTCATCAGGTCGTGGTGATCGGCGCCGGCATCATTGGCGCATGCACTGCACTCGCCTTGGCGGAAGACGGATGCAAGGTGACGCTCGTCGAACCCGAGGAGCCTGGCGGCCCGCAGGCGGCGAGTTATGGGAACGGTACCTGGATCAGTCCGGGCTCGATCATTCCCGTCGCGACTCCGGGACTTTGGAGAAAGCTTCCGGCCCTTCTTGCCGATCCTTCCGGTCCGTTGGTCGTGCGCTGGAAGGCGCTGCCGAGCCATTTGTTCTTCCTGGCTGGTTTCCTTGCCGCCGGATCGACCAGAAAGCGTATGGCGATGATCGCAGAAGCTCTTGCTGGGCTACTTGTTGGCGCGCCCGCGCAATACGAGATGCTTGCAGTGAAGGTTGGGCGAGTTGACTTAATCAAAAGAAACGGCCTTCTCCATACCTTTTCCGATCGCGCCGCCTTTGAAGCGGAGGCGAATTTCTGGCGGCTTCGGCGCGAGCATGGGATTCGCTGGATCGCTTTGGACGATGACGCGTTACGCGCTCGCGAACCCCAGCTCTCCGAGCGATATCGCTTCGGGGTGGTCGTGGAAGATGGGGCGCAGTGTGTCGATCCCGGCGCATTTGTTGCTCATATAGTGGCGACGGCGAAGCGGTCAGGTGCAGAACAACTGAGGGCACGCGCCCTCGGTTTCGATTTCACGCCGGCTGGTCTTGCCGCTGTTCGCACGCCTGAAGGATCAATTCCCTGCGACTACGCTGTCGTCGCAGCGGGTGTCCATTCGAAGACTTTTGCGTTGGAAGTTGGGGACCAGATTCCATTAAAGAGCGAGCGCGGCTACCACGCTGTTATCAAGAATCCGAAGATCCAGCCTTGCCAGGCGGTAATGCCCGCCGACGGTAAAATGGCAATCAACATGACACCCGCAGGCGTCAGGATAGCCGGGCAGGTGGAGATCGCGGGTGTCAAGGCTGCGCCTGATTGGCGTCGCGCGGAACTCCTTGTCCAACACGCGGTAAATGCGTTTCCAGGGCTGGGAAACCGCGACGACATGATTGTTGATCGATGGATGGGGCATCGGCCTTCGATTGCCGATGGCCTGCCGGTGATCGGCCGCTCTCGCTTTTCTCGCCATGTGATTCATGCGTTTGGCCACGGTGATGTCGGCATGACGGCGGCGCCCAGAACCGCGGAGATCGTCGCGGATCTTGTCGCCGGCCGAGAGCCGAGCGTCCCGATCGCGCCGTTCTCCCCGCAACGATTTCCCTATTACCACTACAACCCTTTGTCGTAACTAACAGGTGCAGAAATATGTCCTCACAAGCAGCCACCAATCAGATGAACGGCGCTGAAAGCCTGGTTCATACCCTCTTGAATTCCGGCGTCGACACATGCTTCGCCAATCCTGGCACCAGCGAAATGCACTTCGTCGGAGCGCTCGATCGCATCCCCGGCATGCATTGCGTTCTCGGCCTTCAGGAGAACATCGTTACTGGTATGGCCGACGGCTACTACCGGATTGCGCGCAAGCCGGCTTCAACACTGCTCCATTGCGGTCCCGGTCTGGCGAACGGTATGGGCAATCTCCACAATGCTCGGCGCGCCCGCGCTGGCATCGTGAACATCGTCGGTGATCAGGCGACATATCATCGCCCGTTCGATGCGCCGCTGACGGCCGATACCGAAGGAATGGCGCGGACTGTCTCGCATTGGGTTCGTACAAGCACCGACGTTGCAGAGGTAGGTCGTGATGCGGCGGTTGCAGTTCAGAATGCCCGCGCCGTTTCCGGTCAGATTTCGACTCTCATTCTCCCCGCCGATGCTTCGTGGAACCCGGGTGGCGTGGTGGCTGATGCGCTTCCTGTTCCAGCCGCTCCGCCGATCGACCCCCATGCGGTCGAAAACGTTGCACGCGTCCTTCGCTCGAACCGTAATGTCTTGATCCTTCTTGCGGATCAGGCGACGCTGGCTCCCTCTCAGATTCTTGCATGGCGGGTCGCCGAGGCGACGGGGGCCCATCTGCTCGCGACCTATACCAATGGTCACATGCAGCGCGGCCGTGGCCGCCTAGCGCTTGAGCGCGTGCCGTACGGGACTGACGCCGCAATACAGGCGCTGGGACAGTATCAGCATATCGTTCTGGTGAACGCAAAAGCGCCGGTTGGCTTCTTCGCTTATCCGGGCAAGCCCTCGACGCAGTATCCGTCGAATGCCCAGATCCACGTACTCTCCCGTTTCGACCAAGATTCAGTAGCGGCGCTGCAGGCGCTTGTCGATGAACTCGGTGCTCCCGAGGTGGCGATCCCGGATGTGGGTCCGCGCCCCGAACCCGCGCGTGGAGCCACGACACAGGAAAACCTGGCCGTCACCCTCGCGGCCCTGATGCCCGAAAACTCGATCGTTTCCAACGAGAGCATCTCCTATGGCCGCGACTTCTATAAGCTCACGCACAATGCCCCAGCTCACGACTGGCTGAACCTTGGCGGCGGCGCGATCGGCGACGGCCTTCCGGTCTCCACCGGCGCAGCGGTCGCCGGTGGCGGTGATCGAAGGGTTATCAGCCTGCAGGCAGACGGCTCCGCGATGTATTCCCTGCAGTCGCTCTGGACGCAGGCCCGAGAAAAGCTCCCTTGCACGACGATCCTGCTCAATAACCGGAAGTACAATATCCTGATCGGCGAATACAAGAACGTCGGCGCCGTTCCCGGCCCGACAGCGATGGGCATGCTTGACCTCTCGAACCCCGATCTTGACTGGATCAAGTTGGCAAATGGCATGGGCGTCGAGGCCGCACGCGCGACCACAATGGAAGAGTGCGCCGACCTGATGCAGCAGAGCTTCAGGCAGAAGGCACCGTTCCTCATCGACCTCATTATCTAATGCCATCGATGCCCGCTCTTCCGGCGGGCAACGTCCTTCCTTTCGAAAAATTGGAGACAGCAATGCTGGAAAAGAAATTGTTTTACATCGATAGCGAATGGGTGGCACCGCTGGAAGCCCGCGAACTCGCCGTTATCGACCCGTCGACAGAAGAGGCCTGCGCAGTTATCAGCATCGGTAGCCCCGCCGACGCCGACCGGGCGGTCGCGGTCGCCAAGCGTGCGTTCGAGAGCTGGTCGAAGACTGCCCCCGCCGAACGTCTCAAGCTGGTCGAGCGCTTGCTCGAAATCTACAAGCGCCGCGCACCGGAAATGGCCCAGGCAATCAGCCTGGAGATGGGCGCGCCTATCGACATGGCGCTGGAAAAGCAAGTCGGCGCCGGCACCTGGCACATCTCGAACTTCATCACCGCATTCAAGGACTTCGAGTTCATCCGGCCGCTCGGTCCGCATGCTCCCAACGACCGCATCCTCATGGACCCGATCGGCGTCGTCGGCCTCATCACTCCCTGGAACTGGCCGATGAATCAGGTGACTCTCAAAGTCATCCCCGCTTTGCTGGCGGGCTGCACCATGGTCCACAAGCCCTCCGAGATCGCGCCGCTTTCCTCGATGCTGTTCGCGGAATATATCGACCAGGCTGGTTTCCCCAAGGGCGTCTTCAATCTCGTCAATGGCGATGGTGCTGGCGTAGGCACGCGTCTGTCCTCGCATCCCGATGTGGAAATGATCAGCTTCACGGGTTCCACGCGGGCCGGCGTCGCGATCTCCAAGACCGCGGCAGAAACTCTGAAACGGGTGGTCCTCGAACTTGGTGGAAAAGGCGCCAACTTGGTGTTTGCCGACGCGGACGCGGAAGCGGTGAAACGCGGTGTCCTCCATTGCTTCAACAATACCGGGCAGAGCTGCAATGCGCCAACGCGTATGCTGGTAGAGCGGTCGATCTACGATCGCGTCGTTGACGAGGCGAAGGCGGTTGCGGAAAGCCTCGTGGTCGATTCCAGCCACAAGCCTGGCAACCATATCGGACCGCTTGCATCGGAGGCGCAGTTCCAGAAGGTCCAGGAAATGATCCAGAAGGGAATCGAAGAAGGGGCGCGTCTCATCGCTGGTGGTCTCGGTCGTCCGGAAGGGCATGAACAGGGCTACTTCGTCCGTCCGACGATCTTTGCCGACGCCAACAATGACATGGCAATCGCACGGGAAGAAATCTTCGGACCGGTCCTGACGATCATCCCTTTCGACACCGAAGAAGAGGCTGTCCGGATCGCTAATGATACGCCTTATGGCTTGTCGAATTACGTCCAATCCACCGACGGCGAAAGGCGTAACCGCGTCGCCTCGCAACTCCGCGCCGGGATGATCGAAATGAATGGCAATCCTCGCGGCGCCGGTTCGCCGTTCGGTGGCGTGAAGGCATCCGGCCGGGCTCGCGAGGGCGGACTCTGGGGGATCGAAGAATTCCTCGAAGCCAAGGCGATCTCGGGCTGGGCGGGCTCGAACCCGGCTTGATCGAATGTCCGGCAGCGCATCGCAGCATCATGCGATGCGCTGCATTTCCCCGCAGCATATTCGGTATCTTTCGATGCGCTACTCTGCCCTCTCGATTTTTGCGAACGGCCTCTTCGGTAACAGATGGTGGAAGCCAGCCTGGCGCAGCCCCGAACCGAAGCCGCATTATGACGTCATCATTGTCGGAGGTGGCGGTCACGGACTTGCGACGGCCTACTATCTCGCAAAGGAATTCGGGCTCTCGAACATAGCTGTATTGGAAAAGAGCTACATTGGGTCCGGCAATGTCGGACGCAACACAACCATCATCCGCTCGAACTATTTGCTTCCTGGAAATAATCCTTTCTACGAATTCTCGTTGAAACTCTGGGAAGGGCTGGAGCGGGAGCTCAATTTCAACGCGATGGTTTCCCAACGCGGCGTGCTCAATCTCTTTCATACGGACGGCCAGCGCGACGCCTTCATTCGGAAGGGAAACGCCATGCACCTCCATGGCGTCGATGCAATGTTGCTCGATCTCGATGCAGTGAAGTCGATGGCACCGTACCTCGGCTTCAACAACACGCGTTTTCCTATTTTGGGCGGGTTCCTCCAGAGCCGTGGCGGTACGGTTCGCCACGATGCCGTCGCCTGGGGCTACGCGCGCGGGGCCGACAGCCGCGGCGTCGACATCATTCAGAATTGCGAGGTCAACGGAATACGCCGCGAGGATGGAAAAGTTGTTGGCGTCGAGACCAGCCGCGGCTTCATGGGCTGCGGCAAGCTGGCATTGGCCACGGCCGGCAATTCGTCGAGGCTTGCGGAGATGGTGGGCCTCAAACTTCCGATTGAAAGCCATGTGTTGCAGGCCTTCGTGTCAGAGGGACTGAAACCCTTCATCGACTGCGTCGTATCGTTTGGAATGGGGCATTTCTACATATCGCAATCTGACAAGGGGGGCTTGGTCTTCGGCGGCGACATCGATGGTTACAATTCCTATGCCCAGCGCGGTAATCTGGCGACCGTCGAGCATGTCGCGGAGGCGGCGAAGACGATGATCCCTTCGCTTTCGCGCGTTCGTATTCTTCGGTCCTGGGGGGGTATCATGGACATGTCCATGGACGGTTCGCCCATCATCGATCGAGCGCCAATCGAAAATCTCTATCTCAACGCGGGCTGGTGCTACGGCGGATTCAAGGCGACGCCGGCATCCGGCTATTGCTTCGCCCACTTGCTCGCTCGCGGGACATCGCATGCGACCGCATCGGCATTCCGGCTCGACCGTTTCGAGCGCGGTTATCTGATCGATGAAACCGGAAGCGGCGCACAACCGAACCTGCACTAACCCCTGCCGATCTGGATTGAACGAATGGCAAGTCTTATTCCCTGCCCACATTGCGGCGGCCGCCCGAAGGAAGAGTTCACGGTAAAGGGGGCCGCCCTCCCACGCCCAGAAACGCTGGCCAACCCGGAAACGTGGTTCGAGTATGTCTATTTGCGCACGAATCCCCGCGGCCGTCATGACGAGTTTTGGCACCATACGGCCGGATGCCGCCGCTGGCTGATCGTCACCCGCGACACTGCAACCCATGAAATTGAGGCGAGCCGGGATGCTACGCTCGAAGGAGAACACCCTCGATGAGCACCCATCGTCTACCGGCCGGCGGTCTCATCGACCGTGCCGCACCACTAGCATTCACCTTCGACGGAAAGTCGATGCGAGGCTTTGCTGGTGACACGTTGGCATCTGCGCTTCTGGCCAACGGTCGTCAACTTGTCGGTCGCAGCTTTAAATATCATCGTCCGCGCGGCATCCTTACAGCCGGTGCCTCCGAACCGAACGCACTGGTTACGGTAGGCCGCGGCGGGCGCTCTGAGCCCAATACGCGGGCCACGACGCAGATGCTGTACGCCGGTCTGGAAGCCTCCAGCCAGAACCGCTGGCCCTCCCTTGAATTCGACCTTGGCGCGGTGAACGGTCTGCTCTCTCCCTTCCTGGGCGCCGGTTTCTACTACAAAACCTTCATGCGGCCGTCGTGGTTCTGGGAAATGGTCTACGAACCGCTGATCCGGACAGCGGCGGGTCTCGGAAAAGCGTCGGGCGAAGCGGATCCTGATCGCTTTGAAAAGACTTGGGCGCATTGCGATCTTTTGGTGATCGGCGGTGGACCCACCGGCATAGCGGCCGCTTTAACGGCCGCGCGATCAGGTGCGCGCGTTGTGCTCGTCGACGAGCAGGCAATGATTGGCGGCTCGCTTCTTTCGGAAACCGCAACGATTGGCGACGTGTCAGCCCCGGAATTCGTGCGGCAAGCCGTGGGCGAGCTGAACTCCTTCCCCAATGCGCGGGTGCTGGCCAGTACGACCGTATTCGGTTGGTTCGATGGTAACGTTTTCGGCGCGGTGGAGCGTGTCCAAAGGGGGGATAGCGTTGCCGATGCCGGCCGGCTCGCGGAAAGGCTCTGGCGCATCGTTGCCAAGAAGGCGCTCTTGGCCAGCGGCTCGGAGGAACGCCCGCTCGTCTTCGGTGGCAATGACATTCCGGGCGTCATGATGGCGACGGCAATGCGAACCTATTTGAATCGCTTTGCTATCGCACCGGGCACTCGAACTGCGATCTTCACGACGAATGATAGCGGCTATGCTCTTGCGCGCGATCTCGAAGCGAGGGGGCAACCGGTTGTTGCCGTTATCGACAGCCGAAATGACGCGAACCCGCCATATTTCGGTGAATTCCGGGTCATCCGCGGTGCGGTGGTTTCGGACGCCCGCGGCGGCAAGATGTTATCTTCAGTCGATATCTGGCACGGCAATCGGAGAGAAAACCTGAAGGTCGATGCCTTGGCAATGGCTGGAGGTTTTAGCCCAATCATACACCTTGCCTGCCACCGCGGCGGCAAGCCCGATTGGTCTGATCAGTATGCGGCATTCCTCGCACCGGAATTGAGCGGGCTCGTCGTTGCGGGCTCTTGCAATGCTATTTCCGGGATCGCCGCATGTCTGGACGATGGTGCTGCAAAGGCAGCGAGTCTCGTTGGCGATCTCGGTTTTCGCGTAGAGCAGCAGGATTTTGGAACCATCGAGGATGATATTGTTGCCCCGCCGGCGCGCGCCTTGTGGTCGATTCCGCGTATCCGCGGTAAAGCCTTCGTGGATTTTCAGAATGACGTTCACCACAGAGATCTCGGTCTTGCGGTCCAGGAAGGCTATGGCCATGTCGAGCACGCGAAGCGATACACGACGAATGGGATGGCAACAGATCAGGGCAAGCTGTCGAATGTGAACGCGATCGGTCTCCTTGCCGACGCGCGCGGCGTGTCCCCTAGAGAGGTCGGCACAACGACATTTCGCCCGTTCTATACGCCTGTCTCCTTCGGATCGCTAGCGGGTTCCTACCATGGGGAGCATTTCCAGCCGGTCCGGAAGTCGCCGCTCCACGATTGGGCGGCAAAGCACGGCGCCGTGTTTGTAGAATCCGGTCTATGGTATCGCTCCGCCTGGTTCCCGCGTGACTACGAAACGACCTGGCGGGAGAGCGTCGATCGAGAGGCAACCAATGTTCGGGCGAATGCCGGCCTTTGCGATGTTTCCATGCTTGGCAAAATAGAGGTCCTCGGAACAGATGCGGCGGAGTTCCTCGACAGGGTGTACTCGAATGGCTTGCGCAAGCTGCCCATCGGGAAAGCGCGCTACGGCCTCATGCTGCGCGAAGACGGTATGATCTACGATGACGGAACCGTCAGCCGGTTCTCTGAAGACCATTTCTTCATCACCACCACGACAGCCTATGCAGCAGGCGTTCTGAACCATCTCGAATTCTGCGCCCAGGTGTTATGGCCGAATCTCGACGTTCATCTTTCGTCGTCTACCGACCATTGGGCGCAAATGGCGGTTGCTGGACCCCAGTCACGAAATATCCTGCAGCAGATCGTTGATGAAGACCTGTCGAATGCGGCGTTTCCTTTCCTCGGCGCTAGGGAGATATCACTTTTCCAAGGTCAACTTCATGGGCGGCTGTTCCGCATCTCCTTCTCAGGGGAACTTGCCTATGAACTTGCGGTGCCCGCAGGTTACGGCGAGAGCGTCGCCGATGCGCTGATGATCGCCGGCCAGAACCACGGCCTTCAACCCTATGGGGTCGAGGCGCTCAGCGTGCTCAGGATTGAAAAAGGCCATGTAACCCATAGCGAGATTAACGGTACGGTCGTTCCGGCTGATCTCGGCTTTGCCAAGATGGTCTCACCTTCCAAAGCGGATTTCATCGGCAAGCACATGCTGGCGCGCGAGGGCCTCCGTGACCCGGAGCGGCCGCAACTTGTCGGGATCGTTCCCCTTGATCACCAAGCCGCAATCCGGAGTGGCGCGCACATCCTCGAAAAGAATGCTTCGTGGACGCTGGAGAACGATCAGGGCTATGTGACCTCGACGGCGTTCTCACCGCATGTCGGCTCCAAGATCGGGTTGGCCTTGGTCAAGCGTGGGGCGGCTCGACATGGGGAAGAGGTGATCGCCTACGACAGCCTTCAGCAAGAATTCACTCCCTGCCGGCTTTGCAGCCCGGTCTTCTACGATTCAGAAGGTGAAAGACTCCATGGCTGAGGCTGGTATCAAACATCGGGCCGTCCTTGCTGGTCTAAGACCGATCAACGTGAAGCAAGTCGATCTTCGTGCTTTGCCGGAGGGGTCGATCATTCAAATTCTAGCCCGAAGGGGAGCCGGTGATCTCGCACCGCTCCTGGCAGATCTCACGGCCGACAAAGAGTGCGAGGTTCGACCGGCCGCTCCGGGCGAGTGGCTTCTCGTCGGGAATACTGCTTGGGCGCGGGAGGAACTGGACAGTCTTGAAGCAAGTATTCATGCGGTAGGTTATGCCGTTGACCAGAGTCATGGGCGCGTTCGCCTATCGCTTGCCGGATCGGCCGTCGAGGACGTCCTCGCAAAGGGAAGCGCGGTCGACTTCGACGCCGCCGCATTTCCCATCGGGAACTCCACGGTGGCGTTGATCGGCCATGTTTCCGTCCACCTTACCCGCGTGAAGGACAGCGGATTCGAACTTATCGTCGGGCGCAGCCTTGCAGAGGGTCTTTGGCAGGACCTGGCTCGCATGTCCTCCGAACTCGCCTGATAACCCCATATCCCAGGGAGAGAATTTCAATGTCGCACTCGAGCAAGAAAATCGGAACCAATACGCAGCTTGGCCACGCCGGCTATGATCCGCTGTCATTTCATGGTTTCGTCAACCCGCCGATCGTGCGCGCCTCCACAGTTCTTTTTCCGGATGCCGAGACGCTTGCAAGCGAGAACCAGAAATACACCTACGCAACACATGGCACGCCGACGACTGATGCTCTTTGTGCGGCGCTGACGGAACTCGAAGGTGCTGCCGGAACAGTTTTGGTGCCGTCCGGACTGGCCGCGATCTCTGTCCCGCTTCTGACCTTTCTCTCGGCAGGGGATCATGTGCTTATCACGGATTCCGTCTATGGCCCGACCCGTCGGTTTGCGAACGAGGTGCTGCCGCGAATGGGGGTCGCGGTCGAATACTACGACCCGTTGATCGCCGGAGATATCGTCTCTCTGTTTCGCCCGGAAACGAAGGTTGTGTTCTTGGAGACGCCCGGCTCGAACACCTTTGAGATGCAGGATGTGCCGGCGATCGTCGCGGTGTGCAAAGAACGCGCTATCGTCACGATGATCGACAACACCTGGGCGACGCCCCTCTTTTTCAAGCCCATCGGTATCGGCGCGGATATCGTAATCCATGCGGCAACCAAGTATTTTGGAGGACATTCAGACGTTCTGATGGGTACGGTCTCCGCCAACGAGGCATGCTGGCCGAAACTCAATCGCGGGCACATGGTTCTCGGCATGTGCGTAGGGTCTGATGACGCATATCAAATCCTCCGCGGATTGCGGGGAATGGGCCGAAGGCTCGACACGCACCAGCAATCAACGCTTGCCATTGCCAAATGGCTCGAAGGCCACCCCAAAGTCGAGCAGGTCTACCACCCTGCTCTTGAAGGCAATCCTGGTCACGCAATTTGGCGACGCGACTTTTCCGGCTCTTCCAGTCTTTTCTCGTTCGCCCTGCCGCGTGCCGCAGATCCAAAGAGTTTCCTGAATGCATTGGAGATCTTTGGCCTTGGCTATTCCTATGGTGGCTATGAGAGCCTTGCAGTTCAGGTGGGCCTCTCCGACCGAATTGTTCGACGGCCTGATTTCGAGATGTCGATCATCCGCCTCCAGGTGGGACTTGAGGATGTGAACGATCTGATCGACGACCTCGATCGTGGATTCGCGGCGGCCTTCGCATGACCGAAACGGCGGAACTCCCCGAACGCGAGAGTATGGAATTCGACGTGGTGATCGTAGGTGCCGGTCCTGCGGGGCTTTCTGCGGCGATCCGGCTGAAGCAGGCCAATCCGGATCTGACGGTCGTCGTGCTGGAAAAGGGTTCGGAAGTCGGCGCGCATATCCTGTCCGGCGCGGTTGTGGATCCGATCGGCATCGACCGCCTGCTGCCCGGCTGGCGTGAGGATGACAGCCATCCGTTCAAGACCGAGGTGAAGGACGACCATTTCCTGCTGCTCGGCCCGGCCGGCTCGGTGCGGCTGCCGAACTTCGCCATGCCGCCCTTGATGAACAACCACGGCAACTACATCGTCTCGCTCGGCAATGTCTGTCGGTGGCTCGCCACCAAGGCGGAAGAGCTCGGCGTCGAGATCTATCCCGGCTTTGCCGCGACCGAGGTGCTCTACAATGACGAGGGCGCCGTCATCGGCGTGGCCACCGGCGACATGGGCATCGAGCGCAACGGCGAGCCCGGCCCGAACTTTACCCGCGGCATGGCGCTGCTGGGAAAATACACGCTGATCTCCGAGGGCGTGCGCGGCTCGCTCGCCAAGCAGCTCATCGCGAAGTTCGACCTTCAGAAGGATCGCGAACCCCAGAAATTCGGCATCGGCCTCAAGGAACTCTGGCAGGTCAAACCCGAGAACCACAAGCCCGGCCTCGTGCAGCACTCCTTCGGCTGGCCGCTCGGCATGAAGACCGGCGGCGGCTCGTTCCTCTATCACCTCGAAGACAACATGGTTGCCGTCGGCTTCGTGGTGCACTTGAACTACAAGAACCCCTATCTCTTCCCCTTCGAGGAATTCCAGCGCTTCAAGACGCATCCGGCGATCCGCGGCACCTTCGAAGGCGGTAAGCGCTTGTCCTACGGCGCACGCGCCATCACCGAGGGCGGCTACCAGTCGGTACCGAAACTGTCGTTTCCGGGCGGTGCGCTGATCGGCTGCTCGGCGGGCTTCGTCAACGTGCCGCGCATTAAGGGCAGCCACAATGCGGTGCTCTCGGGCATGCTCGCCGCCGAAAAGCTCGCGGATGCAATCGCGAGTGGCCGCGCCAATGACGAGCCGATCGAGATCGAGCAGGGCTGGCGCGACAGCGCCATCGGCTCGGACCTCAGGAAGGTGCGCAACGTCAAGCCGCTGTGGTCGAAGTTCGGCACTGCGGTCGGCGTGGCGCTCGGCGGCCTCGACATGTGGACGAACACGCTCCTCGGCTTCTCCTTCTTCGGCACGCTGAAGCACGGCAAGACCGATGCGCAGTCGCTGGAGCCGGCGGCCAAGCACAAGAAGATCGACTATCCGAAGCCGGATGGCGTTCTGACCTTCGACCGTCTGTCCTCGGTGTTCCTGTCGAACACCAACCACGAGGAAGACCAGCCGGTCCACCTTCAGGTGAAGAACCCGGAGCTGCAGAAGACCTCCGAACTCGACGTCTATGCCGGTCCGTCGACCCGCTACTGTCCGGCGGGCGTCTACGAATGGGTGGAGAAGGACGGCAGGCAAGTTTACGTCATCAACGCGCAGAACTGCGTGCACTGCAAGACCTGCGACATCAAGGACCCCAACCAGAACATCAACTGGGTGCCGCCGCAGGGCGGCGAGGGGCCGGTCTATCCGAATATGTGAGCCAAACCCTGGCCGAAAAGGTGAATCCCACCAAGAACATGGTGGTCGCATCTCACTCCATGGAGATTTGCGTGCGATCACCGATTTGCGAAGGCGAATATCAACGAAGGATATGAACATGGACCAGTCTTTGCTTGGGCAGACGATCTTGGTTACTGGTGCCTCAGGTGGGATCGGAGCGGCGGTCGTAGAGCGACTTGCGTTGGAAGGGGCGAGGCCGATCATTCACTACAGGAAGAATGAGGATAAAGCGCAAGAATTGCTGGCCAAGATCGGTGGCAACGGTCTCATCGTACAAGCTGACCTTTACGAAGACGAGGGAGTATCCGCGCTTTGGCGGAAATCGGTTGATTTTGCGGGCCGAATCCACGGCCTCGTCAACAATGCTGGCAATCGCTCGGAAATTTCGATTGAAAACTCGCACGGCGAGTGGAAGGCACTATGGCAGAAGGAGTTTCAGGTAAATCTCTTCGCCGCCGCCGATCTTTGCAAGGAGGCGGTTCTTCATTTCAAAACCGAGGGCGGTGGGCGCATCGTGAATATTGCTAGCCGCGCTGGTCAGCGCGGTGGGGCACGGGATTCGATGCCTTATGCTGCGGCGAAGGCGGCTATGATCAATCTCACGAAATCAATCGCTCGCAGCTTCGGTCGGGAAGGTGCATCTGCAGTCTGTATAGCCCCCGGTTTGGTACGCACCGACATGGCAGAGAAGTTCATCGCTACGCATAGCATGGCAGAGGCGATAGATGACATCCCGATCGGCGACATGGCCGAACCCAGAGAAATTGCGGAACTCGTCGCCTTCGTGCTGCGCTACGGCCAAGACTCGCTGAACGGTGCGACGCTTGACGTCAATGGCGGTAGCTATCTCCGCTGAGATGTCGGAATAGTGTAACGCGGCCCATCGCGGTGGCCATCGACCAGCCTTTTAATGTCCGTGTTAAAGTGTTCCGGATGTTGGGCTATTCGTCGGAAAATACCGATGCGACTTCCCTTTGGACTTTTTTGGCCGCCCGTTTCTTGACGGGCGTGCCGCCAAGCAAAGTAAGTATCCTCTCGAGGGACTTGTCCGCGTTCGCTTGTCGCTCTGCACTCCTCTTCATGGCAAATCTAAAGTCCGGCTCGTCGCCGCCGGCTTCATGAACGGCATGCTGAGAATCAGCTACCACCCGCTGCGCATCATTTCGGTTGTCGGGAATACGTGCAGTGGACGGTGTTCTCGATGGCTCGTTGCCGGCTTCGAAACTCTTGGCGACAAACGTTGCTCCAGCGAGCGAAGGCGCTGGGAAGTGCAGCTCAGAGGACAGAGCGACCTCGAAATCCGTATGTTTGGCGCCGATTGCGACTGTGACACCCTGCTCCTTTTTCGGCGTTCGCACACGCCACCACGCCCGCTTCATCAACCCGCCGTCGGCATAGTAGAAATTGCGCACGCCGAAGATCGGCTGCTGGTTCCGCAGCTTGATGACGCATCGCGTCTCGTGCATTGCACCAAGCTCGTCGGGCCGCATGAGCGGGCGCATCGTGGTCTTGTGCGACATGGTAGCGCCCTTGCGATCGAACAGGGTCACGCCCGTCGATACCGCTTTATCGACGGTCACCTCTTTTCGCTCGCCGAGAAGCTGCGAGACGTATCGCTGATCTTCTGGATCCTGGGCGCCAAGGAAGATCTGCGCGCGTGCCGAATTCACCAGCGTCTGCCGGCCCTCGCGGGTGTAAACGTTGTCGAGCGAGCGCAGGGACTGGACGAAGAACCAGCACGGAATTCCATAACCGCCGAGGACGGTGGCGACGGTCAGGGCATTTTCCAGCTTGCCGAGATTCTGGAACTCGTCGAGCAGCACGAGCACGCGGCGTTCGCCCCGCTTCATCATGTTGCGCGACATGTAGTCCATGAACTGGACCATCAGCACGTTGAAGATTGGCCCGATCGAGGCGATCTGCTGGATACGGAAATCCAGGTAGAGGCTCATATTTTCGCGGCGCATCGCCCGGATGTCGAAGGTGGACCGCGCCGTCGCGCGCAAAATGCGATTGTTCTTGAAGGGCCGCACGGCGGCGGCGAGGGAACCATAGACGCCGTCGAACTGCTTGCTGGCCATGACGGCGAAGCGGGCGAGGGTGGTATAGGTGAAGGAGCTGATCCACTCGGCACGAAGCTCGGGATTGGCAACCTCCTCCAACCATTCGCGCAGCGGCTGGTCGCCACCCTCGACGACATTGAGGACCGTTCCAAGGTTCTTGTCCTTGTCGATGATATCAGGGTTTTCGAGCACCCAAGATGTGACGCCAGCGAACAGCGCTCGAGCATCGGAAATCCAATAGGCATCGCCTTTGGGCGTCGGCAGCAGCGCGGTCGCAATCGAGTTGATGTCGATATCGCGCTGATCTGGATCAATGGCCACGAAATCCAGCGGGTTATAGCATTCGGTATCGCCATTCTCATCTGCCGGTGAGAAGCGCAGTACGCGCGAGAATTTCGAGCGATAGCCCGCCGTCGCCTCATAGGTTTCGCCGCGCATGTCGAGCACGACGATGCTGTCAGGCCAAAGCAGGCAGTTGGGCACAATCAGCGAAGCACCCTTACCGGACCTCGGCGGGCCGATGACGAAGCCGCCGACGTCATCGCCATCGATCCAGAGCTTCTTGCCGCCGAACAGCATGGGCTTCAAGAACCGCCGCCGGCCGGACCCGCGCTGCGTGAACCCGCCCGGAACCTTGATCAGACTGCCGCCGATCCGTCCGACGAACACGCCGCCCGTGCGGGTAAGCCCGAGGGTCCGCGCTTCCAGCGGGCTCAGAAACCGCGCATCCGTCGATTTCTTTTTGCCGGTCATCGCCGTGATGAGCATTGCGAAACCAGCAACCGCGCCAGCGCCAGCCGCAATCGCAGGCCGATGCCAGTCGCCGGCGGCGAGATCGAGACGCGCCGCTCGATAAGATGCGAGCATATCGTCCTGCAGCGCCTGGAACATCCCGGTCGAGTTATCGAAGGCGTAATAGAGGCCGGCATAGGCAAGCGAGGCGACGAAGGCCGCCATCGCGGCGGCGATGACCAATCCGAACAGCAAGATTGCCGGGTTCACAGTACGTCTCCCTTGGTGAAGACGATTTCCGACACGACCCGCCGACCGTCCGGGAAACGATGAAGCTGAACAACCACCGGGATCACCTCCTTCAGGTAGTCGATGATCTCGTGCTTCTGCAGCCGGACGCCACTCTGCATGACCATCAATGCCAGACGGTCATAGGCGTCACGGGCGGAATTGGCATGGACCGTGGTGAGCGAGCCGGGATGTCCGGTATTGATCGCCTGAAGGAAGGAGAACGCCTCCTCGCCGCGAAGTTCGCCCAGCATCACCCGATCCGGCCGCATGCGCAGCGACGCTTCCAGCAATTGCTGTGGCGTCACCTTCGCCCGGCCTTGATCACCCTTGGAGGCGAGAAGGGCGACGGTGTTCGCAGTCGGCGGTCTCAGCTCGCGGGTGTCCTCGATCGTTACGATGCGCTCCTCGTCCGGAACCTCCTTCAGCAGAGCATTAAGGAAGGTGGACTTGCCGGTCGAGGTGCCCCCGGAGACGGCGATCGAGACCCGCGAACGCACGGCGGTCCGCAGAAACTGCATGACGTCGACATCGCCCTGCAGCATGGCGGCAAGGGTCTCTTCGGCCGGAGAAAGCCGGAGTTGGCGACCGACGCGCGTATCGTCGAAGGCGCCGCGGCTCTTGTAGACGTCCAGGCCGATGTCATGGATGACCTGCTTGCGGATGGAGATCGCGCCTCCGGCAGGTGCCGCCGGCGGCAGCACGCACTGAAAGCGCTCGCCGGTCGGAAGTGAGGCCGACAGGATGGGATGTTCCTCGTTGACAACCTGGTTGGTGGAGCCCGCCACCCGCTCGCTCAGGGTTCTGATCCAGTCGGCGGTAAACTGTGCGTCGACAACGCGTTCCATGCCGGCGACGCCAAGTCGCTCGATGAACACCTCGCCAGGGCGATTGACCGAGATTTCGGAGACGCGATCATCCGAGAGGAACGGCTTCAGCCGCTCCAGGGCTTTGTCGAGAAACGGGAACTGCTTCATTTGTAGACCGGCGCGATCGGATAGTAGGGCGTCGGGTCGACATTGCGCCGGATCTGGCCACCGCGCTTGAGCCGCATCATCTCCTGCCGGACCGGGTCGGCATAGAAGGCGGAGAAGTCGAGATCGCGCCTGAGGAAGACGATGATCGACTCGCCCTGCGCGACATAGATCGTCGGCGGAATCTTCGAGCTTTCCTTGAAGGCTTCGTTGGCGATGTCCTGGAGGACGGCCGACGATTTCTCGGCGGCGATCGAACGGGCTTCAGCAGCCGTGCGGCTCGGCTCCGTGGTGACCGTCGTCACCGCGCCGGTGAGCGGATCGACCGTCGAGATTGAACGAGCGCTTTCCGTGGCGGTATCGCCCAGCGCCGAGACATATTCCGCAGCTCCGCCGATTACCGACAGCATGATGGCCGAACCGAACCGCTCCCAGAAATGCGTGTCGATCTCGCCGGTGAGCCCGGCGCGGCCGAGGCGATCGGCGCCAGGGGAGGCGATCTCGACGGAGACGCCATCCGAGCGGATGACGCGGGACCAGACGATGAAGATGCGCTTCTGGCCGCGGGCCAGGCCGGACTTGTATTCCCCGACCAGCCGCGAGCCCTTCGGAATGAGGATGCGGCCGCCGTCGAGAGAGCGGACATCCTCGCGCACGATAGCGCGCACCATACCGGGCAGGTCGGTATTGATCGCCGTCTCGAGGAAGCCACGGATCATAGTGCCTTGTGCGACCAGCGCATCCGTCCGGTCGAAGCGGGTCGCCTTCACGATGCCCGCGGTCTGCTTTTCCGACTGGGCGAGAAACGCCTTGTTGGCGTCGCTTTCCGCGCCGGGGACGGCGACGAGCTGGCCGTCGTCGGCGATGGTCACGGCCGGGTCGCCGGACAGCGTCTCCCGGTTCGAGCCATCGAGGACGATTTGCTCGGAGCGCAGCCGTTCCCACCGCGCCTTTTCCTCATCCGCCAGCCGCTTGGCCTCGAGTTCGGCGAGACGAGCGTTTTCTTCCGCGCGCCGGCGAGCCTCTTCCATTCGTAGCCGCTCTTCCTCGGCCTTGCGACGTGCTTCCTCGATCTGCCGCAGCTTTTCGAGATCGTCGCCCTGGTTGACGGTGACGTCGACATCAGCGGAATCCACTGGCTTCTTCTCCGCGACGGGGATCTGCACGAGGTTGGGATCGGCGGCCTGCTTCACCGGCTCGTCAGGGAAATCGCGAATGCTGGAGTTCGAAGTCTCGAAGCTCTCGCCGCTGCCTTCGGAGAGGCTGGGGTTCTGTGGTCCGGTCGGCCAGTTGACGTATGCCAGGACGCCCACGCCGACGACGAGCAGGACAGGAAGGGCCAGCTTGCCGAGGCGACCATTGCGGTCGCTTGCCACGCTGCTTTGTCCATCGAGATGGTCGAAGTCGATTTTGCTCACCGCTGGCGCTCCTCTTTGTGGCCGAGGCGCTTCGGCCCGTAGGCGTCCTCGATGAGATCGAAGGATTGGCGATTGGCCTGCCGATTATAGAGGCACAGCCACTTGTCGCCGGCGCGCAGGGTGAACTGAGCCGCGATCTTGTCGACGACGACATATTTGCCTTGCGTGCGCAGGTTGACGAGCGACTCCTGGCGCTTGCCCTCGACCACGAAGATCGCGGGAATATCGCCGGGAAATTCCAGATACATATGCGTGCCGTCATCGAAGGCGACGCGCGGCTTCAGGCTGGTGTCGCCCTTGAAGACATAATCGTAGTTCAGGCGGTTCGGATCGAGATCCTTCAGCAATGGATCCTTGGCGCTCTCCTGCGCGGCGGCCAACAGCCGGGCATTGACGTCCTCATCAGGATATTTGAACCGCACCTGAAACGCGGCGCGCAGGTCGGCCGCGGCGGAACCTTTGAGGAGCAGGGCATAGACGCGCTGGTTCGTGACGATGTTGACGTTCGTTTCGGCGTTTTCGCGCAGAGGCTTCACGAACAGGATGCCGGAGCCCTTTTTCGGCACGATCGACCAGCTGGCGGTATCGCCGGCCGAAATCGTTTCGATCACTTCTGAGCTGCCAAGCTGGATCATGGTGGAGACACCGAGGCCGGCCGGGACGGTGACGACGGCATTGTTGTTGAAGGTGATGTAGCGGATGCGGGGATCGGCCGCCGGCGAGGTGGTCGCAGTGGCGAGCAGCGTGAGCGTCGCGAGGGCGAGGACAGGTTTCCGCATCATCGCACCGCCTTGTCCGCCGGCAGAACTTCCGGCAAGGATTCCTGGTCGCGCCTATATTCAGTTGCTTGGAAGCCGAGTGGATTGTCAAAACGATATTCGTTCTTCAGCGGCGCGGTCGTGTAGCGGAAGCGAACCACCGAGACCCAATGCTCACGGCGCAGGGTGTTGTCGCGTCGCGTTTCCGTCGAAAAGCGCACGGTTGCCGTGGAGGCATTGAGGAACGAGACCGACTTGATGGTGACGGCAATACGCGTGTCGCGGCCGAGCAGCTTGTCCTTCGATTGCGGGTTCGACGGCTCGAATTCGTGGCGAAGGTCGGTCGCGGCCTGTCCCGTCGAATAGAGCTGGGCGAGATCGAAATTATCCTTCAGCGCCCGCGGATCATAGGTCTCGCGCGCCCGGATATAGCGGACGATGTTGGCGGTCTTGATGGCGTCGTTCTCGGAAAGCTTGCTCTCGTTCAGGGAACGGGCGACCTCGACGAAGCCGGTGGTCTTGTCGGCGATCACCACCACGGCCTCGAACTGCTTCAGGGGAACAAGGAGATTGAGGGCCGACAGGCTGAGCAGCGTGGAAATGCCGGCGACGGTCGCCACGGTCCAGGCGATTTTCCGGGAGCGGCGTTCCTTGCGATAAAGCTCGGCCTCCCAGGATGCGCCGGCTTTCCAATAGGCGGTGAGATCGATCGGCGGGGTTTCTGGCGTTTTTGCGGCGGCATCTTCGTTGGTCATTTAGGTATCCGGTGATCGCCGACGGCGAAAAAAGAAACTATAGTTTATTCACTTAGCCGAGCGATCTCCTCTGCCGGGTGGACCAGCGTCAGGATCAATCCGCAAAGCCTGGGATTAGGGAGCGCTCAGCTCCTCGGTGCAGCGGCTCTAGGTCCTAGCTGCACAAGCGCATCAGCGTTTTCTTGGACGCCGTATTGGAGAAGAAGAAGGAGCGATCGTCCTTCACCTCGATCGTGACGGTATCGCGGTCGCCATCCGCTTCGTCGGCGCCGGCCTCGATCCACAAGACATCGAGCGTATAGGTGCTGCCGTCCTGTTTGACGGACAGCACCTTGCCGGCGGTCTTGTTGGCGCCGATCGCCTTGTCCTCGACATAGATAAACGCGGCGGCCGCGGCTTCGCAGCCGCCTTCAGCGGGTGCATAGGCCCCGGTCAGCACTGGCAGGATCGAGCTTGGCGATTGTGCCTGCGCCGCGCCGGGGAGCAGCAGGCCGAGCGCGAGCATCGTCGATACGATTTTCTTCATTCTCAAGCCTCCTTGTTCAGAAACCGAACAATGCGCCGAGGCTTTGAGCATAGCCGGCGAGCGTGTTGTAGAGATCGATGCAATATTCCGCGAACGGCTTGAAGAAGATAACCGCAAGGATGAACAGCAGATAGCCGAAGCCGCCGCCCTTTTTGGATTCAGCGCGAGCGTGTTCCGCAGCTTCTTCGTTGATCTGAGCCTGCTGATGTAAGGCCGCCTGGTAGCGACGGGGATCATTCCAAGGGTGCATTCAAGCCTCCTTCATATAAACTATATTTAACGAGCAGCGACCTGTCTGGCTAGCCTAAAATTGCCCGTTCCTTTCGGTTTCCCGCTGTATCGCACGCGCCCGTGCTGCCTGAACGTCGGCGGATGTTCGGCGACGCCCGAGGCCAGTTCGGAGAATCTGCGCTCGGTTGGTGAATTGGTATCCGGTGCGCCGCAACGATTCCCTTCCCCCCTGGAAGGGGACATCGCCTTGGCCTGGCGCTGTGCCCCCGGTAATCGCGGCAGCAAAGGCCGGAATAAACCGGAACACCACAATCCCGAGCAGGCAGACGATTACGAAGGGCGCGACATAGGAGAGCTTGCTTTCCGTCGCCGTGTTGTTGGCCGTGTTGATGGCGAGCTCAATCAGCTGGTAGAGGAAGGCGAGGAACGCCATCATCAGGGTCTGCGTCACCATCAGGTTGACCATCAGCAGCAGCCAGCCGTCGGTGAAGCGGAAGGTCCAGCGATAGAGCGCCAGGATGATGAACACCGGCGCCAGTGCAAGAGTGATGAACAGCATCAGCTTGGCGGCGAGGATCGCGGCCGCTGCGACGGCGATGAAGATCATGGCGACGACAAAGACGATCGCACCGATCAGCGCGCCGACATATTCGAAGGTGCCGGTCGCCACCTGCTCATAGATCTTGCCTGCGGTCTCGAACACGGCGTCGAGGATTCTGACGACGCCGGTCGTGTCGCCTGTGCCGCCATCGAGTGTACCACCGGAACCCGCGATCGACTCGATGATGGTATCGGAAATCAGGTTGGGCACGGACTGGACCAGCTGGTAGAGCGTGGCGGAGAACGCCCCCCAGTTGGTCGCCATATAATAGATGGCGAAGGCGCGCCCGAGCCGCCAGGCCGCCTCGGGTACGGAGAAGCCATCGCGGCCGGCAAGGATCATGTATCCCCACCAGATGACATAGAGGGTGAGCATCGACCCGAACAGGACATTCACCTGGAGCGCGAGGCCGTCATAGGCGTTCTTGATGAACGTCTCGCCGATGCCGTCGAGCTTGGCAAAAATGTCCGAGATGATCGTGGTCGCTGCCATCGGCCTATTCCTTCAGCACGGGCGCGAACACGTCATTGACCGGCATTGCCCGGCCGCACAGGTCATCGGCTTCCGCATATCCGGAGATCGGCGGGCAGGGGGCCTTCTTCTCCCCCTTCGTCTGACAACCGGCGAGCAGGACGAGACCTGCCAGCATCGTGACAACGAGGAAACGCATGCGGCCTCACTTGAAGGGGTTGATGTCTTTGTATTGCAGCATCTTGGCGGTCTCCGATTGCTGGGTCAGCCGCATCTGCATCTCGGTGTTGAGCGCCGAGACCGCTCCATTCGAGACGCCGATCAGCTCGTTGATCGTGCGCGCCGTCTCCAGCTGCATGCGGGTGTTGGCGTCGACCGAGCCCTTGACGTCTTCGGCCGAGCCGATCTGACCGGTGGCCGACTGCAGCGATTGCTCGCGCTGCGTCACGCCTTTCGTCGCCTGCTGGGTCAACGCCGAGAGCAGCGCCACCGTGTTGACCGCGCCCGAGAAAGCATTGTTCATCGCGCCGGCATCCTCGCCTTCGACGATGGCCTTGACCTGTTTCACCAGCTGTAGGCCGTTGATCAGCGTGGCGGCGATATTCTGGGCGTCGGAGCCAAGACCGCCGAAGGACAGTGTGCCGCCGTTCATGATTGACGAGAAGGACGGCGCGGCCGAGACCGACATGTTGCCGCCGAGACCGGTCGAGGAAATGCCCATCGATCCGTCGCGGCTGCCGGAGAGCGCGCCGAGGATTTCCTTGGTCTTTTCCAGGATGTTGGTGTTGGTCTTCATGATCTCACCGGTGTTTTCGGCGTTCTTCTTGGCGATGGCGAGATTGGTGTTGTCGATCACCGGAATGTCCGCGAGCGCCGGCGTCGCGAAGGTGAGGGCGGCGGTGACGACGAGAAGCTTGTTCATGGAGAACCCCCTTAATCGGCCGCGTTGGCGGCGTTCTGGATGGATGAGAGATTGTCACTGACCGAGCGATCCGAGCCTCCCGACGAGAGGATTTCGCTGTCGGCGTCGGCGGCCGCGACCACCGCGCAGCGCGGCCAATCCTCGCGCGGCACCTTCATCGCCTCAAGGATGACCGGATCGCAGCTATAGGGATTGACCTTGCTGTCGGACTTCAGCGTCTTGGCGGTCTCGGATGTTTTCGAAAGCCGCATCTGCATGCGCGCCTGCAGGAGCTCGTTGAAGAGGTTGCGCGCGGTGATGAGGTTGTTCAGAAGCTCGGCATTGACGGCACGAGCCTGCGTGTTGTCGTCCCAGGCATCCTGATAGATCTCGGAGGCGCCGACCGACGCCGACAGCGCATCGATGCGCCGGCCCGCCTCCTGGACGCGCGCGGAACTTGCGTCGATGCCGGAAACGGCCCGGTCGATCGCGTCGGCCGCAGCGCTGCTCGAGCTGCGCGTCGCGCCCGAGCCATAGTCGACATAGGATTTATATGAAGGCGAGGCGATGTCCTCGATGTTCGAGCCGCCGGCATAGGCGTTGAACCAGGTATGGTTCCGGCCAACTTTGCCGGCCCAGTTCTTCTGCTCGGCCGCGGTCGATCCGTTGTACCAGGAGGCGAGGCAGGCATAGTTGGTGCTGCCGCATTTGTTGACGCCCATGCCGAGGTATTTGACGCCGCCCTCGATATTCTCCTCGTTGATGTCGCGGTCGAAGCCCATGCCCTTGCCGGTCCGCTTCGTCAGCTGCATGACGCCCTTGACGCCGGTGGGCGAGCCAGAGCACGTCGAAATCCCGGACTCGGCATGGGCGACCGACAATGCGAGGCCGACGGGGACATTGTGCTTTTCCGCATAGTGCTTGATCAGTTCGACGTTCTTTGCGTCCTCTTTCACGGCTTGCGCCGGCGAGCGGTAAAGCCGCCGTTTCTTCTCCTTCTGGGAGATGTTGCAGTTGGTGATCTCCTGCCCCTCGAGCTGCTCGGCTTGCGTTTCCGTGTCCTTCTTCGAGTGCTCCTCGTCCTCGGCACGCTTGTCCTCCACATCGTCGTCGTAGACCGGAATATCAGCCCGGACCGAGGGCGCCAGGGCTCCGGCGATTGTGGCGGACAGCAAAAGAATGATCGCTCTACGCATCGGTCGCCTCCGGAATGGTCCAGCCGCAGAAATGGGGAAGCCACGCCGCCGGCGCCTCGCCATACGTCTCGCGCAACGCCTGGCATTCGCGCACGGTCTCCGGCCGTCCGGAAAGCACCTTGACCAGATCGGGCATCGCCGAGAGGTCGAGCCGGGCGATGATCGAATCCTGCGCGTGTTTGATGAGAAAGGTGCGGCTGGCCTTGTCCGCTTGCTTCACGAAGCGGAATTCCTTTTCCGAGAGGCCGAACGCCTTGCGGTAGCTTTCCTCGTCGGCGGACGCGTTCGGGAAGAAGATGTTGGTCATCGTCTGCTCGATGATCGTGTTGCGCAGATCGGAGCGCACGACGTCGGCCGCCGATTGCGTGCCGAAGCCGACGATGCCGTTCATTTTGCGGATAGTTTTGAGCCAGTCCTTGATGAAACCGGAAAAAACCTCGTCATCGAGCAGCCGCCAACCCTCATCGAGAAAGATCATCGAAGGACGGCCGTCTAGGATTTCGCCAATGCGATGAAACATATAAAGGAGGGCGGCCGAGCGCGTTCGCTTGTCGGAGAGGATCTCCGTCATGTCGAAGCCGATAACCGAGCCGTCGAAGTCGAGCTTGTCCGTGGGGTTATTGAACAGCCAGCCCTTGTCGCCCGTGGTCCATTCCTTCAGCCGGTCGGCCAGGTCGCCGATCCCCGACCGCATCCGCCCGCGCATCGCCTCGGCAAGCATGTCGAGCCGGCGCTGTGGCCGCTCGAAATCGGTATAGATGCTGTCGACCGCATCGGAGATCACAGCCATTTCCTCGGCATTCAGAACCCGGTCCGAGGGCGTGACGAGGTACGAGACCAGCGTCTTGCCGAAGCTCCGGTTGGCCGGCGTGTCCTCAAGCTGCAGCGGTGCGAAGCCGGTCGGTTCACCGGGCGACAGCCGCTCGTAGCGTCCGCCCATCGCGCGCACGAAAATCTCGCCACCCCTGTCCTTGTCGATGAAGACGCAGCGCGGGCGCGGCTGGATGCGCATGCCTTGGGCAAGCAGGAAGGAGAGGGCGACGGTCTTGCCCGAGCCGGTCGGACCGATGACGGTGAAGTTGCCGACATCCGCCTCATGGAAATTGAAGAAATAGGCCGTCTGGCTGGTGGTCTCCAGCAGCGAGACGGGCATTCCCCAATGGACCTTATGCGTCTGCCCGGACGGGAAATTGTGCGCCGAGAACAGGCCGGCGAAATTCACCGACGAGATCAGGCCCTGCCGGGCGATATAGGCGAAATTCGTCGGCAGTTGCGCCCACCAGGCCGCTTCCTGATTGAGGTCTTCGCGTACGGCGACGACGCCCATGCGCGCCAATTCGGCGGTGACGTCGGCCACCGCCCGGTTCAGCCGCGGCAGGTCGCGCTCGAGCACCGCGACGGTCATATGGTGCTTGCCGAACACGACTTCGCCTGACGCCAGTCGGTCGCGGGCCGTCTCGATATCGTCTTCGACGGCCGTGCCGCCGTCGTCGGAGTTGGAAATCTGCCGGCTGATCGTGGCGATCGCCTCCGTGACCGTGGTGCGGTCTTCCGGCGCGAAGGAATGGGTGAGAATGAACTCGTAGGGAAGACGCAGCAGGCCGTCGAGCTGGCCGGGTGTCGTCATCGGCGGATATTCCTTGATCGACACCATGGCGGCGACCTTCGACGTCGCGCCATCGGCCGACCAAATCTCCGTCGCCTTGCGGCCGAACATGATCCGCCCAGTTCCGATATAGTCGGCAAGCGACATGCGGGGCAGGGGCATGCTGCGCTCATCGCCGGCGGCGAGGATCTTCGCGAAGAATTCGGCCGGTTCGGAAAAGAGGCCGCCATCGCGCGTCACGCAGGAGAGGATCTCCGGGCGGTAGGTGCGGAAATCGCCGACGATGCCAGAGACCATGTCCTTGAGGTCGCGCAGCGCCTCGCCCCTGGCTTCGACCTCGTTGTCGGCCATGCGGAAGATGTCGAACATGCGATCGACCTTGCCGGCGCGCCCGGTCATGGGGCGCCGGATCACCGTCAGATAAAGCTCGTTGACGAACATCGTCCGGTGCTGGAGGCCGTCCATGTAGCGGGCGTTCAGCTCGTCCGCGAAGGGATTGTCGAAATCGCCATCGATGGCAGGTGCGATCTTGCGCCGGATAATGGTGGCATAGAGCGCGAAACGCGACGAGCCGAGCGAACGGACCGTCATGTTGCGATTGGCAAGACGCGCATTGATCTCCGCCTGGTCCATGGTCTGGTAGGGCAGGCCTGACAGCCGGATCACCTGCAGCAGCAACCCGGACTTGGTGACGATCGTCTCCTCGTCGACATGGCGAAGGTAGGGAACATGCGTGCCGATCCCCAGATCGCGGGCACGCTCCCGCCCGAACTTCAGATCGTGATTGACGATGTTCATGGGGCATAGCTCCCCGCTTTCCAGAAGCGCCGGTTACGGATCGCCCGGCGCATCGACAGAAAGACCTGCGCCACGCGGACGATGTGGATGTCGCGCTGGCAGAGGTAGAGCCCGATGAAATGAACCGGCAGGACGACCAGTGGCGCGAGAAAGCTCGACGATGCGATGAAGATGACGATCCCGAAGATGCCGTTCACCACGAACACGATGATGTCGACCCCGAAATATGTCGGCGGCCGGGTCAGCGGCTGGATGAGCGGTTCGACATCGGGTGCATCATCACGCATGTCAGACACCCCCTGCCGCCTTCATGGCGTCGACCAGTTCGGCGGCGCCGAAGATGATGGCGATGCCGATGACGATGGAGATCGCGCCCTGCCAGGCCATGCGGCCGGTTAGGAACAGGAAGCCGAGGAAGCAGACGGCTATGATGGCGAGCGAGCGGGCGACACTGCCCTGGAGGACACCGACGAACCATTCGAGGATGCCTTCGACGGGCGCTGCCGACTGCGCATAGGCGAGTTCGGGGACCAGCGCGATCGTGGTCGCGAGCAGCGCCAGCGACAGGACGGCCTTGCCGCGCCGGCGCGGCGTAATCGGGGAAATGCTCATGCGAAGTCCTTCATGTCTTGGGAGGATGATCGGGGGGCCGGCGCTATTCGGCGGTCCAGACGTGCTGGTCGCGCCAGGGCGAGGGCGCCAGCGCAACGGTCTCTTTTCGGGGGAGGCGGTTTCCGGCGCGCTTTTCCTGCGCCACTGACGCCTTGGCGTTCAGCGTCCAGCGGTTCATCACCTTGACGATGTACTGGGCGGTCTCGTTGAATTCGGGAATGCCGCCTTGTCTGTAGACGCGCTCAGGGCCGGCGTTGTAGGCGGCGAGCATCAGCAGCGGATCGTCGAATTCCCCGTAGAGCTTTTTGAGGTAGCGGACACCGGCGCGGATGTTTTCTTCGGGGTCGCAACGGTCCGTGACGCCATAGTCGGAGGCGGTCTCCGGCATCAGCTGCATGATGCCGACGGCACCCGCCTCGGAGACCTGGTGCTGGCCGCCCGCGCTCTCGACGTCAACCACAGCGAGCGCCAGATCGGGATCCAGGTCTTCTTCGGTGGCGATGGTCCGCACCATCTCCAGAACGCGGTTCGTATCGACCGGATCGCAGGCTTGCGCCGCGATCGGCGAGGTCGAGACGAGGAGGAAAAGCAGGGTGGTTTTCAATTCGAATGTCCGGGTTGCCGCGTTTGCGAATAAACTATAGTTAATTCGCGAAGGATTCCTCTGTCAATTCAGAAATGGCTTTTTCTGCAATGCACAAACAACTCAAGGTTCTCGAGATGGCCGCTTGGCTCCTCGTCGGAGGCGCTGGATTCGCCGTTGCGGAGGGTGAAGATCCCTATGGTGAGCCGTCGCCAAACTACCTTCGTCAGTTCCGGGATGAGGGGGCGAAGACGTTCGTACTGGAGCGCTTCGACGCCGAAGGAAGACTTGCGGCGCGGTCTGTGGAAAAGCTCGATGGGGAGGTCGAAATCGGCGGCCCGGTCGAGCGGATGATCGCCGGCCGGCGGTTTACCCTGCGCGGCCTGAACGCCTGCCCGACGGAGAAGGTCGTCTATAACCGGGTGCAGTCCTGGAGCTGCACCGACGCGGCGCGCGACTACGCCGGGGCGGTCTATCACAGGCGCGCCAGCGTCATCCTCTGCAAGACCCTGGTGCTGACGCCGGCCGCTGGCGAGACCACTCCGGCCTCATGTTTCGTCCTCGTCGGCGGCAAGGGCGAACCGTTCAAGACCGTCAACGATGACGACAGCATGGTCTTCCTCGGCCTTGCCGCAATCGGGCGGACAGCTGAGGGCCGATCCCGTCGGCCGGACCTCGAAGCATCGCAATCGCTTTCTCGATCGATGGGGTTCCAGAATGCGGATTGAGCTTTCCATTGCCGTGGCCTTAGTGCTGGCGACGACGGCGCGTGCGCAAGAGGAGACGATCTCGTTTCCTGCGGCCGTGAGTTTTGAAACGGGCGATAGCTGGCAGTACGAAGGCCGGAAATTCAGGCTGTTCGCCGTGCAAGCGTGCATTCGAGGCACGATCTATCGTGCCCCTGACGGCGCGGAAAGCGATTGCGGCATGCAGTCGATTGCGTCTCTTGCGGCACTGTTTTCGACGGGTATGGTCGGGTGCCAGCCGGTCGGCCGGGCGAAGGACGATGCGACCTTCGTCGTCTGTGCCGCCCAGCTCGACAACACCACCGTCGATGTCGGGACCGCGCTGATCTCTTCCGGCGCAGCCTTCGCCGCAGTGTTTCCGTCCGGTGCCCCGGTGTCCGCGGCCTATGCAGTCGCCGAATCATCCGCCAGGGATAAGGCCAGCGGCTTATGGTCGGGGACGTTCGCCCATCCCGTTTCCGTGCTTCTGAACAAGTGACCAGATCGCGGTGAAATCGACATGCAGGCACTCGGCGATCGCGCCGATCTCCTTGACCGTCAGGCGATGCCAGGCGCCGGCCTGAAGGTATTCCAGCCGCTCTTCCGAAATACCCGTCATCTCCGAAAATTCATGGAGCTTCGTCCCGCGCTGTCGAAGCTCCTCCGCGAGGAATTGCACAAGGTCGGCAGCACTCTCAATGGCCATTTGCGGTCATCCTTTCCTTGTCCCGTCGCACGGCGTCCGAGGGGCGGGAACCGCTGGCTCTGATCGCGAAGTATGGCGGAGGATCGTCGATAAGCTGATGGCGGAGCGGGCGGATACGGTACCGCCAGCCTCCAGTTTTGTCGCGCAACCTCTACACGAGCAAAAAGCGGCGTTTTCGCGGCGGCTCGGCTTTTTGGTTGGTCTACAAGTAAAATATAATTACTGTCGTGACTCGCTTCATAAGCAATCGAGCGGTGGAGGTGCCATGCCGTAGACAAAATAAAACCCGCCTCGGAGAGACGGGTCGAGTGACACACGAAGATGTGCGCAAAAGTCTTATAGCCACTGATTTTTTCGCACATTGACGCCGCCGCTGCAAGCTAATTCTTGCCACGGATACGTGTGTCCTGCGCGCCGGTCCCTCCGTTGTCATCATTGAATATGGAGAGATCATGCCTGCCACGATCCGAACGGCCTATGGGCCGAGCCTATTGGCGCGCCTGCTTGCAGCCGGTACGCAGCAACAAGTCGATGAATGCGCGAAAGCTGCCTGGATACTAAACGGCGAAGGACTGATCGCCGACGAGGAGATGGAATATCTTGCTCCTGTGATCGAGCACCGGCGGCTGTCGATCAGCGCAATGATGCGAACGGTTCGGGCGAAGGGATGCACCCGTCATTGCCGTCCGGCGATTCCTTTGCAGAAGCGCGCTGCTTGCTGGCTTCGCCGGCGGGGGCTCGCCAAGGACTGCATCATTCCAACGTGCCTGGCTCAGGCCTTCACCGTCAGCAAGCTGGCGGTGCTCTCCGTCATCGCGCGGGCGGTCATGGAGCGAGGCCAATCGACGATGTCATTGCCCGAAATCGCTGCGCGTGCGGGTGTCGGATGCACGACAGCGCGTTATGCGATTCGCGATGCTGCAAAGATGGGTCTCATCAGCGTGTCTGAAAACCGCATCAATGGATTTTGGAACCGCCCCAACACGATAAGGATCGTCTGCGGCCGCTGGCTACGATGGCTGAAGGTGTGCGCGGCATCCCGCGCACAAAAATCTGCGCGACCGGCGGGTCGGGGCGATCTCAGCACCCCCCTCAGAAATCTGATCCCCACGATTGAAATAGTAAGATTCTCCCTGCGAGGTGCGATAAGGCAAGGGACGAGTAGACCCGTATTGCCGCCCTGCTGGCGAGTTTGCCTTGGATCGAGTGAGGAAGGGTGGCCCTTGTAGCAACGATCCGGCTGGCGGCTCGACCTATATCGCAGGCATATCCGTAGTCGTTCGGCTAATTGCGATGCCGCAACGCGTCGACAATGACCTTGAACGCCGGAAGGTTCTGGCGGCGGCTGGGATAGTAGAGGAAATAGCCGTCGAAAAACGGCGACCAGTCGTCCAGCACCTGCACCAGCGCCCCTGAAGCGATATGCGGCTCGACAATATTCTCCGGCACATAGGCGATGCCGTAGCCACTCACCGCAGCGTCGATCATGGCATAGGAGTTGTTGAAGGTGAGCTGGCCGCTGACGCGTACGCGCAGTTCCTGTCCGTCTTTCTCGAATTCCCATGCGTAAAGGCCGCCGGCAGTCTCGTGGCGCATGTTGATGCAGGCATGCCCGACCAGGTCCTGCGGATGGTCCGGCAAGCCATGTTCGTCGAGATAGCCGGGCGAAGCGACCGCGACCAGCCGCCAGTCCGGCCCGATGCGCATCGCGATCATATCCTTCTCGACGCTTTCGCCGAGCCGCACGCCCGCGTCGAAACCGTCCTCGACGATATTGCGGAAGGTGCTGTCGAGGATCAGTTCGACGTTGATATCGGGATAGGCCTTGAGCACCGGCTTCAGCTTCGGCCAGACGACGCTTTCGAGCGCGTGGTCGGAGAGCGTCAGCCGGATCGTGCCCGTCGGCGTGTCGCGGAACGTCGATAGTGCAGCAATCTCATCCTCGATCTCCGCCATGCGCGGCGTGATCGTCTGCAGAAGCCGCTCGCCCGCCGGCGTCGTGGCGACGTTGCGCGTCGTGCGCGTCAGAAGGCGAATGCCCATGTTCGTCTCAAGCTGCCGGATGGCGTAGCTGAGGGTGGACTGCGCCACGCCGATCCTCGCCGCCGCCTTGGTGAAGCTCTTCTCCTCGGCGACGATCCGGAACCAGGTGAGTTGGTTGAAGTCCGTCTTCTCCATGTTCCCTCGCGATGTTCGATGAGCGGAGATTAATCGATGACATCGATTGATCCAATCAAATTGCGACGGCTAATCGCCTCAGTGTCGACGAGCTATATCCGCATCGAACCCGATGGACAGGAGAATGCGGACAATGGTTTCCGCCGTGGAAAATGCCGGCAGCAAGCCTGCCGCCTGGGGCGCCGTCCTTTCGATGGCGCTTTGCGTGGCGATGCTGATCGCCTCGGAATTCATGCCAGTCAGCCTGTTGACGCCGATGGCCGAGGGGCTGAACGCGACCGAGGGGCAGACGGGGCAGGCGATCTCGATCAGCGGGCTGTTCGCCGTTGCGGCCAGCATGCTCGTCACCACCGCTGCCGGACGGCTGAACCGGAAATGGGTGCTGATCGCGATGACGGCCTTCATGCTGCTTTCGCTGGCCCTGGTCGCCGCCGCGCCGAACTTCCTCGTGCTGATGGCCGGTCGCGCGTTGCTTGGCATCTGCATCGGCGGTTTCTGGGCACTGGCGACCGCCGTCATCATGCGGCTGGTTCCGGCCGAAGACGTGCCCCGCGCGCTCGCCCTGATGTATGGCGGGCAGGCGATTGCCGCCGCCTTTGCGACTCCCGTCGGCAGCTATCTCGGAGGCCTGTTCGGCTGGCGTGAGGTGTTCTGGGCGCTAACGCCGATCGTCGCCGTCAACCTCGTCTGGCATGCGGTCGCGCTGCCGTCGCTGCCCGCGCACCGGAAGCAGGATTTCCGGGCGATGCTCGGCCTGCTGAGGCGTCCGTACTTCATGCGGGGTCTGATCGCCTGCATGCTGTCCTGGGGTTCGGCCTTCACCATGTTCACCTATCTGCGGCCGTTTCTGGAGCAGGTGACAGGCGTGGATGTGACGACGCTGTCGGTCCTGCTGCTGCTTCTCGGCTGCGCGGGGTTCATCGGCACATGGGCTGCTGGCCGTTTCCTCAAAGGTAACGTCGCTCCCTTCCTGAAGCTGCCGGCGCTCGTCATGGGCGGAGCCACCGTCGGGCTGCTTCTTTTCGGTTTCTCGGTCGCCGCCATTGGCTTCTTCATGATGATCTGGGGTGCGATGAACACCATGTTCTCGGTGATCTGGATGACGTGGATGTCGCAGAACGCCGACGATGCGCCCGAGGCCGCAGGCAGCCTGATGGTCGCGGCGATCCAGGCCTCGATCCTGCTCGGCGCGCTCGTCGGCGGGCTGCTGCTGGACGGCATTTCCATCGAGGCGACATTCATCGGCAGCGTCGTGCTGGCGGTGCTCGCAATCGCCCTGATCGGCGATGGCCAGCGCCTGCTGAAGCCGGAGGCAATCTGACATGGGCTCGTCCGTACCGATCTCCCGGCGTCGATTGCTGGCAACAGGCGTCGCCGGCCTTGCCCTGCCGATCTTTCTGCCCTCGACCACCCAAGCCCAGGAAGGAGCGATCATGCGCCTCAAACTGACCTTCGCTGACCAGGATTTCTCGGCAACGCTGGAAGACAATGCCGCGGCGCGCGAGCTGTTCGCGATGCTGCCGCAGGATCTCACGATCGACGACTATTCGACCAACGAGAAGATCGCCTACCTGCCGCGCAAGCTGAGCGATGACGGTAGCGCACGCTTCGAGAACGAGGCGGTGGGCGACCTCTGCTACTACGCGCCCTGGGGCAATCTCGCGATGTTCCATGGCCCCTACCGCTGGTCGCGCGGGCTGGTTCGGATCGGCCGGCTGGATCAGGGCGCAAAACCTCTGCTGGTGCGCGGCGAATTTCCGCTCCGCATCGAAGCGCTGACCTGACGCGCGGCGCGCGCCCCCTTTCTCACAACTGCAAGGAGAACCTGCCATGAACCGGAACACCGACTCTGGAATCGAACTCCATCATCTGGACGCGCCCAATGCCGGCCGCCGCAACCTGCTCAAGCTGACCGGCGCGGGTGTTGCTGCCTTCGGTGCAGCGTCATTTCTCAAAACTCCCAACGCAAAGGCTCAGAACATGTCACAGGAATGGGACAAAGTTTTCCCCAAAAGCGAAAAGGTCGACCATCAGAAAGTCACCTTCAGGAACCGCTACGGCATCACCCTTGCGGGCGATCTCTACCTGCCGAAGGACCGGGCGAATGACCGCCTGCCCGCCATCGTCGTCAGCGGTCCGTTCGGCGCCGTCAAGGAACAGTCGTCGGGTCTCTATGCGCAGACCATGGCGGAGCGCGGCTTCGTCACGCTGGCGTTCGATCCGTCCTATACCGGCGAAAGCGGCGGCGAGCCGCGCAACGTCGCCTCGCCCGACATCAACACAGAGGATTTCATGGCAGGGGTGGATTATCTCGGCCTGCACGCCTCCGTCGACCGCGAACGCATCGGCGTCATCGGCATCTGCGGCTGGGGCGGCATGGCGTTGAATGCCGTCGCCGCCGACAAGCGTGTCAAGGCCGTCGTCGCCAGCACCATGTACGACATGACCCGCGTCATGTCGAAGGGCTACAACGACAGCGTAACCCCCGAACAGCGCACGCAGGCGCTGGAGCAGATGAGCCGGCAGCGCTGGGACGATGCCGAGAAGGGCACTCCGGCCTACCAGCCGCCGTACAATGAGCTGAAGGGCGGCGAGGCGCAGTTCCTGGTCGATTACCACGACTATTACATGACGCCGCGCGGCTACCATAAGCGTGCGGTCAACTCAGGCAACGCCTGGACGATCACGACGCCGATGGCGTTCATGAACATGCCGATCCTCAGCTACATCAAGGAAATCTCGCCGCGACCGCTGCTGCTGATCCATGGTGAAAAGGCGCATTCGCGCTACTTCAGCGAAACCGCCTATGCAAATGCCGCTGAGCCGAAAGAACTGATGATCATCCCCGGTGCCAGCCACGTCGATCTCTACGACAAGGTGGACGTAATCCCGTTCGACAAGATCGCCAGCTTCTTCGAACAGCATCTCGCTGCCTGACGCGCTGGCGGCACCCGTGTGAAAGGACATGGGTGCCGCCCTAAGCCGCCAACATTGCTCGCTTCCTTGTTGTTGGCCATGGCTAGTGAAAATTCCGGGCTTTCACCTTCAGCGTATCGATATGCAAGTCTTTTACGAACATGTCGCGTGGGCGCACGGCCGGCGCCTGGCGATCGCGCGGGTCCGGCCCGCCACCATGGGCGAACTCGTCGCCGCGCCCGGCCGGTAGCCGAAATTCGGTATCGCGCTCCGACAGGCTCGACAGATCGACGGAGAGATCGAACAGCTGCTGGGCGATGAGATGCACGACCTCGCCTTCGCGCTGAATCCTGCCGTTGATCGCCATCATGGATGAGCCGAGCACGACGCGCCGGCGCCGCTCGAACAACTTTGGCCACACCACGACATTCGCGGGGCCGGTCTCGTCCTCGATGGTGATGAACATCACCCCCTTGGCGCTGCCCGGCTTTTGCCGGACCAGCACCAGGCCGGCGGTCATCAGCCATCGCCCGTCTCGCGCCGCCATCGCCTCCTGGCAGGTCACAATGCGCCGCTCGGCAAGATCTCGGCGGAGGAAGGAAAGGGGGTGCTCGCGCAGCGTCAATCCCGTGTGGCTGTAGTCCTCGATGACATTGTGGCCCTCGGTCATCTGGCGCAATTCGACATCCGGCTCCTGCTGCTCGGCAATGGTGCGCGCTTCGCGCTCGGCCGCGGCGGCAAAGAGGGGGAGGGGCTCGTCGCGCAGGGCCTTGATTGCCCAGATCGCGTCGCGCCGTTCAAGCCCAAGGGAAGGCAGAAAGGCGTCGGCCTCGGCGAGCTCCACGAGCGAAGCGGCCGGCACGCCGGAGCGACGCCACATATCGTCGACGCTGTCGAACGGCTGGTCGGCGCGCGCCGCAGTGATTTTGGCGGCATCGGCGGTCGCCAGCCCGCGCACCATGCGCATTCCAAGACGCACGGCGTGCCGCTCGCCATCCCCGACCGGCTCGAGCGTGCAGTCCCAGCGGGAGCGGTTGATGCAGACCGGACGCACCTCGACACCATGCCGGCGGCAATCGCCAACGATCTGGGCGGGAGCGTAAAAACCCATGGGCTGGGAATTCAAGAGGGCGGCGCAGAAAGCATCCGGATAGTGGCATTTGATGAAGCTGCTCGCATAGGCGATCAATGCGAATGACGCGGCGTGCGACTCGGGGAAACCATAGGATCCAAAACCTTCGAGCTGGCCGAAGGTCTTGTCGGCGAATTCCGCCGAATAGCCGTTGTCGATCATTCCGTTCACAAGCTTGTCCTTGAAACGCGAGACGCCGCCAGTGAACTTGAAGGTCGCCATGCTTTTCCGGAGCTGGTCCGCCTCTCCCCCCGAAAATCCGGCGCAGACCATTGCCACCCGCATCGCGGATTCCTGAAACAGCGGCACGCCGAGCGTCTTGCTCAGCACCGCCTCGAGCTCCGGCGTCGGATATTCCGGCTGTTCCTTGCCTTCGCGCCGCCTGAGATACGGATGGACCATATCCCCCTGGATTGGACCCGGCCGCACGATAGCCACCTGAATGACGAGATCGTAAAATGTCCTGGGTTTCATGCGGGGCAGCATCGACATCTGCGCGCGGCTCTCGATCTGGAAGGTGCCCAGCGTGTCGGCCCGACGGATCATCTCATAGGTCCGCGCGTCCTCCGGCTCGATCTTCGCCAGATCGAGATCGCGGCCCTTGTGCTCGCGGATCAGGTCGAAGGCTTTGCTCATGCAGGTCAACATGCCGAGGGCGAGCACATCGACCTTCATGATCTTGAGCGCCTCGACGTCGTCCTTGTCCCATTCGACAATCCGCCGATCCTTCATCGTCGCCGGCTCGATGGGAACGAGATCGTCGAGGCGGTCGTTGGTCAAGACGAAGCCGCCGGGATGCTGACCGAGATGGCGAGGCGCCCCCATCAGCTGTTGGGCAAGCTTCAGCGTCAGGACGAGACGCCGATCCTCCGGGTTTAGGTTGAGTTCGCGGACGTTGCGATCGCTGACTTCTTCCGACCACGACCACATGCCCGACGACAGCGCCTTGATCACGTCCTCCGGCAAGCCGAGCGCCTTGCCCACATCCCGGATGGCGCCTTTGGCGCGGTAACGGGTGACGGTCGCGCACAGGGCCGCCTTGTCATGCCCGTAGGTTTTGTAAATCCACTGGATGACCTCTTCGCGCCTGGCATGTTCAAAATCCACATCGATGTCCGGCGGCTCGTCGCGCTCGCGAGAAACAAACCGCTCGAACAGCAGGTCGTTGGTCTCGGGATCGATGGAGGTGATGCCGAGAATATAGCATACGGCGGAATTGGCGGCCGATCCGCGCCCCTGGCAAAGGATGCCTTGCGAGCGCGCGAACCGCACGATGGAGAACACCGTCAGGAAATAGGGCGCGTACTTCATCGCCTTGATCAGGTCGAGTTCGTGCCGGACGATCTGCAGCGTCTTGGGCGGCAGGCCCTCCGGATATCGGTCGGGAACGCATTGCCAGACATAATGCTCGAGCGAAGCCTGCGCGTCCTTGCCGGGAACGATAGCCTCCTCGGGATACTGATAGGTCAGCTCTTCGAGGCTGAACTTGCAACGCGCGACGATCTCCATCGTCCGCGCCAGCGCTTCCCTGTATCGGGGAAAGAGCCGTTCCATTTCCTCCGGCGGTTTCAGATAGCGGTCGGCATGGCGCTCGCGTTCGAAGCCGACATCGTCGATGGTGGTGTTGGTCCGGATGCAGCTGACGACATCCTGCAGCTGGCGGCGCTCCGGATCATGAAACAGCACGTCGTTCGTCACCACCGGGCGGACCCCGACGCGGGTGGCGAGGTTCGACAGATTGTGCAGCCGCAACTGGTCGCGCGGCCGGCGGCGCAAGGTCAGAGCCATATAGGCGCGGCCCCCGAAAATCTCCGCCATCTTGCGGAGCTGCACCGCGCAGGTCTCGTCCGCCAGATCTGGGACGAGAACGCCGATCAGCCCTTCCGCATACTGGGCGACGTCATCGAGGTGCAGGATGCAATTAGCCTTGCCGCCTCTAGATTTGCCGAGCGTCAGTAGCCGGGTCAGCCGGGAATAGGCGGCGCGATCGGTCGGATAGACGAGGATCGACATGCCGCCCTGAAGGTCGAGCCGACAGCCGACGACCAGCCGGATCTTCATCTCGCGTGACGCTTCCAGCGCCCGGACGATGCCGGCGAGCGAATTGCGGTCGACCACGCCGAGCGCCGAGATGCCGAGCGCCTTGGCCGTCTGGAATAGCTCGTGCGCCGACGATGCCCCGCGCAGAAACGAGAAATGGGTGGTCACCTGAAGCTCGGCGTAGCTCATGCGAAAATCCCATGCACGAACCAGCGATGCGAGCCGGTCGCCGGATCGACGCCGTCGCCGCTGCGGAAGATCCACAGGCGCTCGCCGGTTTCGTCCTCGACGACGAAATAGTCGCGCACCGCCTCATATTCCGCGTCGCGTGTCCACCATTCCCCGAATATACGCTCCGGGCCGTCGGCGCGCTTGACGCGCCGGCGCTTGCCCCGCCAGGTGACGGATACGGGAGGGTGGTCGGGCATGAGCGCGATCACCTCGATCAGCTCCGGCCGGGAAAGCAGGCGGACCGGCCGCGGCCAATGCTGGGTCCACGTCGCGCCGGCGGCGACCGCCGCAGGATCGATCCGCCGCACGCTGCGCTCCGGAACGTCGCTTGCCACCGGCATCACGCGATAGACCCGCTGGCCGCGATTGGCGAAGACGTCGATGAGGGGGACGACGTCCGTCATCTGGTCTTCGACCAGCGAGGACGCCCTCTGAACTTCTTCCAGCGGCTCGGTCATGACGGCGACCAGCGTCAGCCGCTCGATGCCGAAGCCGGGCTCGATCTTCTCCGTCCTATCTCGAAACAGCTTGGTGAGCCATGTGACGTCGCGCGAGGGCTTGGCCGTGCCGGCGCGAATGGCCTGTCGTGTGCCGTCGACCTTTTCGACGATGAGGTCGGTGCGGCGAACGCCGTGCCCCCGGCGCTGCAGCTTTTCGACGAGCTGCGTCACCAGGCCGGCGACATAGCGGTTGATGGTCTCGGCCGCGCCGATGGGCTCGGCGAAGGCCTTGCTGACCTCGACAATATCCGGGGTGCGGATGGGATCGATGGGCTCGGCCATGCGCCCATACATCTGATCGAGCCGACGGCCGATTTCCGGCCCGAAGCGGAGGGCGAGGGGCGCGCGCGGCGTCGCGGAAAGCTGGCCGATCGTTCGGAAGCCAAGAGTTCTGAGATCGCCGACGATTTGCTCGGGCAGGCGCAGCAGGGAAATTGGAAGACGCTCGACCGCGCGCGCCGTTTCGCCCGGCGGCACGATGACGGTTTCGCGGGCGATGACACGGGCGCAGGCATGCGCCGCGCCCCAGGTGTCGGCGATGGCGACGCGGGCCGTCAGGGATTTGCCCCGGAACCGGTTGGCGGTCGCGGTCAACATGAGCTGCTCGCCGCCCTGCAGATGGTCGGCGCCTTCGGTGTCCATCACGATCCCGTCTGGCGCATCCATCGCGACGATCGGCGAATATTGCGTCAGCGCCCAGAGCGTGATGCGTTCCAATGCAGCGGCGTCGGCCGCCGGATCGGCATCGATCAGCATAAGATCGCGAAACAGCGCCTGCGCTTTTGCCGCCGGCATCCCGACCGTCACGCCGACCTTCCGCGCGGCGGCGTCGGCCGCGGCCACCCAGCGCCGGGAACCGCTGCGCGCGATGACGGCGATGGGCTGCTCAGCCGGCAGCGAAGGATCGGCCCGCCTGATCCTGTCGGTGGGCAGGTCCGGTAGATAGATCGATACGACCCGAGGCATCACAGGCTCCAACGATAAACTCAGCGCACTCGCCCGCTTTCACGCGCATAATTTCCACAAGCCAGTTCGGCCGTCCGACGCAAGGGACCGGTAACTCCTCGGATGGAAGTACGCTCACCCGCCATCGTGTGGTCGAGGCGGTCGGCTGGCCGTAGTCCGATGCCTCCGTCGGCCGCCGCCAGCGCCGGACAACCAGCGCCATCGCCCCGGTCTTTTCGGCGGCAAGCTGCAGCCGCCGGCTCGCCACCATCGGCAGACGCACCAGCTCGGCGACGACGGCGCCGAGCCCGCCATAGGCAAGCGCCTCCTCGGCATTGGCCAGGACATCTTCCTCCTTGTCGCTCTCGACGAAATAGACGCGGTCGGGATGCAGTCCCACCTGAGCCAGCGCCGGAAAAAACAGGTCCGGCCGTGTCAGGCACCAGACAATCGGTCCCGTCGTTCGAGCCGCGATGCCGGCGGCGAACAGCGCGGCCGCCGCGCCATCGACCGCGCCGGCCCCGCCACCCGAGACCTCATGAAGCGCGCCGTAGGCAAGACCGCCGCCGGGCAGGGCGGCATCGACCTCCGCCACTTGAAACGGCAACGCACCGGCTTTGCGCGAGGCAGGGCTCTCCATCGAGGCGATGCGCTCTCTCAGCTCGGTTATCACCCTGTTTCGGGCAGCATTCATCGTTCACGGACTCCAGCGGGTTCGTGTTGGCAGGCGACATCATGTCGTACAGGTCTATTTGTTCTGTATCTGTTCCTCACGGCAAAAAGAGTCAAGCCACCCGAAAATAGGAAAATTGTCTCACATTTTTGCCCGCGCGGGATTCTTGCTTGCGAATCATTGACATGAGGTCGGAGGCGACGCGCTTGCCGACTTCAAAAAAACTTATGCGGTTCGCCGTCGCGAGGGCCGACAATTGTTCCTCGTATGTTCCCATGATAGTTTGGGGAACCAAACTGGATCGGAGGCCGAAATTGTCGCGCCTGTTTTCTATATCTCGGCCGATTGAGGAAATCGTCGAGCATTTCGGCGTCAATCTTTCCTCGGTAGCGAGCGTTCCTTCCGAGACCGTCGAGGGCACCCCTGGCCTGATCGTGCTCGAAAAGGATGGCCTGCGCCTCCTGAAATCCCCAACCTGGGGCTTTCCCCGGCAGACCAGCGAGATGCGCCATAAAGGCGAGCCGCCGGGGCGCATTGGCCTCGTTGCCGACCTCACCAATCCGCTGTGGGATCGGCTTGTCGTCGACGCCAAGTATCGATGCCTGATAGCGCTAACACACTTTGCCAATCCTGACGGGTCAAAGGGTCGAAGACGAGGACGTGGTTCTCGCTTCATCGCCAGCCGCTGGTCGCCTGGGCCGGCTTCTGCCGCAACACGCCGGAGTTCGGACCCGTCTTCGCAGGCATGACGATGAAGGCGAACGAGAAGATCAGGCCCCTGAACGATCGGATGCCGGTCCTGCTGAAGCCGGACGAATACGAGCGTTGGCTTCATGGATCGATCGAGGATGTCATTGCGTTCCAATACCGCGAGCCGCCGCCGTCCGAAAAGTTCGAGGTCCTGCGAACACGGGATCGATGGCAAAGCGGCACACCGCCGTCCAAGGCTTCACGGCGCCGGGATGACGTGCTTAAGAAAGGCAAGATGACGAGAACCTGGTTCAGTGTTCGCGAGGAACCGATCTTCGCTTGGCGGGCCTCTGGCGCGTCAGCGATGAGTGGGGGCCGGTCTATTCCGGCGTCGTGACCGATGCCAACGAGGCGGTCGCGCCGGTTCACGAGCGTATGCCGGTGCTGCTCCATCGCGACGAATACCGGCAGTGGCTTCAGGGCAGCTTTGATGACCTGCTGGCATTTCAGAAGCGGGTCTTCCCGGCCGACCGCGTCTTGGTGGAGAGGACCTCGGAACTTTGGCTAAAAAGATGAGTGCCGGTTCCGCAGATGCAGCGCCTGTTTTCTGAGGCTCGAGTGCTATATCTGTCGGCTTGTAGGTCAAACCGCGAATCCTGACATTTAGAAAGTTTGGCGTTCCTGCTCTCCTGATCGGAGATGGCTATGCCGAGCGAAACGCCATTTCGTGGGGGAGTTCGAACAGGTGGGGCTACACCTCTGGCTTGTGTCGTTGGGGCGGGCACTGTAATGAGCATACTCTCCGGAGGACTTTTTTGACAGACCAACTCAAGCCCGTTGACATTCCGACCAAGTGGCCCGGCGCGAATGCTAGGCTTCTGGGTGTCGGCGTCGGATACGGACTACCGGTGAAACCCTTAGATCGCTTGGGTTTGTTCAGCGCCGATGACTTCGAGCGGTTCGTTCTCGAATGGGCTCATGGCTACCTCAAGGAGAAGCTGCCCGGCGTGACCGATGTCCAGCAACGTGGAGGGGCGGGGGACAAAGGACGTGACATCGTCGTTTGGTTTGGTAAGCCCGGGGCTCCCGACCGATTTTGGCATCTCTACCAGTGCAAGCGCTACGCCAACAAAATCGGTAAAGGGGTCGCGTTCGAGGAGATAGGGAAGGTACTCTATTTCGCATCCATCGGAAAATACACGCTGCCGAAAGAATACTGGTTTGTGACGCGGAAGGGCGTAACCGGTGACTTGCAGGACCTAGTCGATGATCCCAAGAAGTTGAAAGATGAGCTGATCGCGAATTGGGACGAATATTGTGCAGAAGGAATCGCCAAGAAAACCAAGATCAAGCTTGAAGGCAAGTTGCTGGATTTCGTAAAGAAGGCAGACCTCTCGATTGTCAAGGTGAAGCAACCCCTGGATATACTCGAAGAGCATGCTCAGACCAATTTTCATGACATCGTGTTCGGCAAGCCATTGATCGAGCGACCGCCCGCTCCCGCACCGCCGTCGTCCATAACAGAAGAGGAGCGGACCTACGTTCAGCAGCTCTTCGAAGTGATCAGCGAAATGATCTCCGCTCCCGTGAGGGCAGAGGCAGATTTCGCGGGCCATTCAAAATCGGCCACGTTGTTCGAGCGGTCGCGCATCACGTTCTATAGCGCTGAGGGCCTAAAGCGTCTCGCCCACGATCAAATGCAGCAAGTCGAGTTTTTCCACGATCTGGTGTCGCAATTTGGCGACGGCCTCTATCATACCTATAACGGTCCCGCTTCCAGCGGACACGAACGCCTTCGTTTGACGATCAATGCCGCGCAGGCGCAGGTTGTTAGCGGTCATGTCCTCGACCCTCACCTCAAGCCATTGGATCGCGAAGGTATATGCCATCATCTTGCCAATGACGGCATCGCCAAGTGGTGCCAGAATGAGTGAGGCGGCAAAGCTTGCGCCGAGACCGCAACCGCCGCGCTTGTTCAATACGCCAGTCGAATGTGGTTTCAGGCTCCTGTTCATTCTATCGGCGTCTCGCCCGGCCTTATTCGACGTGCAAAGGCTGATAAGTTACGACTATCTGCTCGTCCACTCAGGCGACGTCGACACGTCCTACCCAAGCCTTCATCCCGCGGTGCCTAACCGCGGGGCGGAATGGGTGATCAAGCGCCAGGTCGTCGACACGGGTCTGTCGCTCATGTGCGCTCGCGAGCTGGTAATCAGAAACATGACCGATCTGGGAATCTACTATTCGGGCTCGGACCTCACGTCTGCTTTTGTAGGCCTTCTCAAAACGTCATACGCCGAAGGACTTCGCGATCGGGCAAAATGGCTCGCCGAGCGGTTCGATTCCTATACCGACGAACGCTTGCAGTCGTACATGGCCGCACAAGTTGGAGAATGGGGCGCAGAATTCGACACACTCTCAGCATTGAAGGACGTTGATCTGTAATGTCTCGTATTGCCGAGATAAGGATGACTGGGCGAGGACAGATTGACGCGGTGATCCGCTTTGATCCTGGCCCCAACGTTGTGTCCGGCGATTCCGACACCGGAAAGAGCTATCTCCTGAGACTGGTCGACTATGTCTTGGGTGCCGATCAGCTGACCAAGACGATAGACGAAGCCGCCGCATACGAGACTGTATGGCTCGAGTTCAGGAACGAAGCGGACGATGTCCTTACCTTGGAGCGGAGCCTTCAGGGTGGCGAAGTCATTGCCTACTCCCAGCCCATTGGCGACTTGATCAGCGACGACTATTTCGAACTCCCCCGATCTCCAGATGACCATATCCGGAATGGCAACAATCAGGGCGAGACCTTGGCGTCGAAACGTCAAGGGCGATCTGTTGATCCAGATGTCACCGCGAGGGTGTTTCCCTTTTTTGGTCTGCCAGAGACGGTGAAGCTGAGGAAGAATAGTGACGGCGAGATTCAACGCCTGTCAATCCGCACTTTGTTGCCGATCTTCCTCGTCGATGAAGAGGCCATTATAACCGAAAGTTCCCCGATTTTAAGGGGTGGGTTCAGTGACACCGCTGAAAAACGAATGTTTTCCTATCTCCTGACCGGAAAGGACGACGCGAGCATCGTTGCCCAAGAGAAGCGCGAGATCATATCCGCCAAGCTGAAGGCGCAGCGCGATCTCCTCGCCGACCTTCTTGCTCCCTTGCATGCCCGGTTGAAGGATCATGTGGAAGCTGAAGAGGAAGAGAGCATAGAGCGTCTCGAAGGTACCATAGCAAGATTGTCGGACACCTTGGAGCAGAACGCCACCGAACGGACGCGATTGCATTCGGAGCGCGTGGCCGTCTACCAGTCTCTTGTGAAGTCAGAGACCCAAGTCGTCGCCCTCGACGCGATGCTCACCCGCTACCGTTTGTTAGACGACAGGTACTCATCAGACCTTCAGCGCCTCGATTTCATTGCCGAGGGTTCCTATTACCTGGACGGCTTGCAGACTAGCGCATGTCCTCTCTGCGGACAGGCGCTCGAAGGCGCTGAACACGATCACCCGGATCAGCCGGGACCTAAGTTCAGTTCCGATGAGGTTTACGCTTCGGCGTCGGCCGAAGCGGCTAAAATACGCGGCTTGCAGGCCGATCTCAAGAACGCCATATCGGACTTACAAAAACGGCGTGACGGTTGGCACAAAGGTGCTCGCGAGGACGCGGACCGGCTAAGGGAGATCGACAGGCTCCAGGACGTCGTTTTGGCTCCAGCACGACAACAAACCAAGGCCTCGCTTGACCAGTTGGTCAAGCGGCGGCTTGAACTACAGTCGACCCGTGCCGACCGGACTGAAGCGGCCCGGCTAGAGGGGCTGAAGGCAGAGCTTGAACGGGCCATCGAGGAACCGCCGAAAAAACTGAAATGGGCTCCTCTCGACCCGATGGCGACGACGGAACTCTGCAAGGAGATCGAAGCTGTCCTGAGAGATTGGTCTTGGAAGGACGATGTCAGGGTAGAGTTCGAGGAAAGCCAGTACGACATCAAGGTCAATGGCAAGTTCCGCCGCGCACATGGGAAGGGATTCCGCGCTGTGCTCCACGCTGCCCTTTCGGTCGCGTTGTTGAGGTATTGTCACAGCCGCGGGAGGCCTCATCCGGGGTTTCTCGTCCTTGACTCTCCTTTGACGACCGTGAAACAGCGTGGTGGGCAATCTGTCGTTGAAGCGGAAAGTGACCGCATTGAGCCAACAATCGAGCCGAAATTCTGGGAGAGCCTAGCGGCTCTCAATCCTTCTATGCAGATAATAGTCCTCGACAACAAGGAGCCGCCTCTGGAGTTTGCCAAAGCGGTAAACCTCCAAATCTTCGCAGGTCCGGGTGCTAACCCTGGCGAGCGGAAGGGTTTCATTCCTGCTCAGGTCAGGAGCTAAAGCCCATCTTTTTAGGTAAAAGATAGGTATGTAATGGTGTTTCTGCGGTTTATTGTTTAGAAATTCCAAGAACGGATCTCCAATCCATTTTCTAGACCCTCTATACCCCATCAATGACATTCCCAATGACGAGATCGCCCTTCTCGGTGAGATGATGGCCTGGACAGCTTACATCGAGGTCGATCTCTTCACTCTGTATATTCTTGGAAAACCTGGAAGCGAGGTGAAGCGCCGGAAAGAATTTTACAAGCAGACGGCCGGTCTAAAGCAACGGGTCCGCCTTGTCCGCGAGACGCTCCATGCCAAATTGCATGCGGAACTCGCCGGCCCTTTCAATGCGCTCATGACGGAGGTTGAGATCCTCGCAGACGTGCGCAATACCTGGGCACACAATCCAATTATCCGCTTTGGCCCAGAGCGTACCCTCGTGCGCTGGGAAATCGGTTCAGGCGAGTTCGCCGGTCGACTTGTTCGAGTTGACGCGAAGGTCTTGCGTCCGCTCATGCCTCGCGTCGAGCAACTTCACCTTAACCTTCGCAATCTGGCTGCACTTGTAAACAGCCCAACTGGAGAGCAATTCGCGATCACCTTCGGGGAGCGCGATGCTCGAATGGATGCGCAGCTTAAACGATTACTAGCGGCATCCCGGCCCAAAGACCCATGAACGAAATCGCAATTTTGAAGAACTTCTATTGTTGTGCCTTTAAATCACTCTCGATGAGATGGAGCTACCTTTGTCATTGCCTCCCATTCCTAAGAGGCTAGCTGCCCGCATCCGGGCTGCGCAAATGAAAGTCCAGGAGGCGAGAGGTTGGATCGACGCGACGGAGTTCAACGCCCTGCAATATGAAGCGCGTTGGAACGAGTTTGCGCGCGACCCTGCGGCATTCGCTCAAAAATATTATCCGGGCCACGGCGTGGATTCGTATCCAGTGCAAACGAACATGGCTCGCATCCGGGAGAGGCTAGAGAAACTGCCAGCGCAGCGGGACCGAAATTATCGTGATCTCGAAGAGGCCGATGCCCAACTATCGAAGGTCGAGGCCGACGTTCTGAAAGAGGTAGGCCACATGCGAGCGTCTCCTGGTCGCACCCCATGGCCAGCACCTCTAGAGCAATACAAAACGTTCCATACCAGAGCGATGGCGCAGGCTTATCACCAGCGCGACACTGCCGATGCGCAGCGTGAGGGGTATCTTGCCCGAGTCCAGAAAGACTACGATGAAGAGATCGCCGCAAGCGAAATCGAGCGTCAAGCCGAGCTTGACGAACTGGCCGAAGACATGAAGTCTTAGACGCCAGCACAACGAGCGAAATTCAAAGAAATCGTGGGGCGATCGCAGAAGGACTCCGAAACCGGACGTTGACGCCGAGTCATATCGGCGATTTCATAAAGGAGGAGCTCAAGCGGTAGTTTAAATTTTTAAGGATCGATGAGGTGCACGTATAACGGAACGAATTGTCTCATGGTTGTAGCGAAAGTCCTAAGTTCTGCTGTAAATAATCAAGACGTGACGGAGGGGCAAATATGGGGATGAGTGCACATGAGCGCGCCGCTTTCGAGCGACTGCTGAAGATCGGTCGCGGCGACACCGGCCAATCTCGCAAGGTGGCCAACTTCATCCTGGCATGGTGGAACGCAGACACTCATGGCGGGTTCGACCTCACGGAGCTATTCGGCGTGGACGAGGTAATCGCCGCCGATATGGCGACCGTCTTTGTTTGCCTGTCCCGCAACCCCGTCACATTCTACCCGGAAGAATGTCGATCGCAAATCGAGCAGATTATCAAGGGCAGGCGTCCAGAGGCATGGGCGCGCGCCAATTCCCCCGAAGCATGAGGACGCGGGCGCGCTGCGGCGGTCTCCGACTGCGAACTTCTATGGAATTTCCTCTATCGCGGAGGCCTGCTACTATCTCCGGCATCCCGTGCTGGCCAACAGATTGGCGCGAGCGGTCGATGCGGTGCTCGGGGTAGCCGGCCGTTCCGCCCATGAGATTTTCGGCTCGCCTGATGACCTAAAATTCCGCTCGTCGATGACGCCGTTCAGCAAAGCTGCCGGCGAGGAGGGCGAGAGGTTTCGTCTGGCCCTCGAGCGCTTCTTTGCCGGCGAGCCAGATCCCGTTACCCCTGAATTGCTCGGCGGGGGCATCGACTAGCCGCCGCCCTTGCCGCGTCGATCAGAGCGCGCGAACGTTTTCCGCTTTCGACTTGCCGGTCTTGCGGTCCTGGCCGAGGTCATAACTGACCTTCGAACCGTCGCGCAGGGGCCCGCCGGCGATCACGCCGGAGACATGGACAAAGACATCCTGTCCGCCGTCGTCGGGCGTGATGAACCCGAAACCCTTGTCCTGATTGAAAAACTTGACCGTACCAATCGCCATGAAGATCCTCGTAAGCTGAGCGGCGTTTCGCCGACCGCGAGCATATTCGCCACGCGAGATACTCGCAACCTGACATGCGCGGCGCGGCGGGAACAAGAATCCTTCGCGGGGGGTTTTCGTCTCGACGTGGCCTGACCTTCTGTCGGGATCGGCAATGCGAAATCGAACGAGGTCGATGATGGTGGCTGACAAGCTCTCAACCTACAAGAAGAAGCGGGATTTCAGGCAGACGCAGGAACCGAGCGGATCGACCGAGGTCAAACCGTCGAACCGGCTACGTTTCATCATCCAGAAGCACGATGCCACCCGGCTCCATTACGATCTCCGCCTCGAACTCGACGGCGTGTTCAAATCCTGGGCGGTAACCAAGGGGCCGTCGCTCGATCCGAGCGACAAGCGGCTCGCGGTCGAGGTCGAGGACCACCCGCTCGACTATGGTGATTTCGAAGGCACGATCCCGAAGGGCCAATATGGTGGCGGCACGGTCATGCTCTGGGATCGGGGCTACTGGGAGCCGGAGGGCGGCAAGTCGCCGGAAGAGGCGATGAAGAAGGGCGACTTCAAGTTCGTGCTGCACGGCAAGCGGCTGCACGGAAGCTTCGTGCTCGTTCGGATGCGTCACGACCGCGACGGTGGCAAGCGCACCAATTGGCTGCTGATCAAGCACCATGACGACCATTCGGTGGGAGAGAACGGCGCGGCAATCCTCGATGAGAACATGACCTCCGTCGCATCCGGGCGCACGATGGATCAGATCGCCGCCGGCAAGGGCCGCAAGCCGAAGCCGTTCATCATGGCGAGCGGCGATGTCGAGGCAGATGCCGTCTGGGATAGCAAGCACGGCCTCGCCGCTGATGAGCGGAAGAAGAAGACCCTCAAAGATGTTGCGACTTCCACGGCCGCCGACCTGCCCGACTTCATCCCGCCGCAGCTTTGCGAGACGCTGGACCGCCCGCCCGCCGGCGACAGCTGGCTGCACGAGATCAAGTTCGACGGCTATCGCATCCAGATGCGGGTCTCCGACGGGAAGGTGACGCTGAAGACCCGCAAGGGCCTGGACTGGACCGCCAGATATCCCGAGATCGCCGAGGTTGCCACGTCGCTTCCCGACTGCATCATCGATGGCGAGATCTGTGCCCTCGACGACAATGGTGCCCCTGACTTCGCCGCGCTACAGGCGGCATTGTCGGAGAAGAACACAGGTAACCTCGTTTATTTCGCCTTTGACCTGCTGTTCGACGGCGGCGAGGATTTACGGGAAAAACCGCTGACCGAGCGGAAATCGCGGCTGCGAGATCTTCTCGGAGATGCCACCGACGACCCGCATCTGCGCTTCGTGGAGCATTTCGAAACCGGGGGCGATGCGGTGCTGCGGTCCGCGTGCAAGCTCTCGCTGGAGGGCATCGTCTCCAAGCAGGCGGACGCGCCCTACCGATCCGGCCGCACCGACACCTGGGCGAAATCAAAATGCCGGGCGGGCCACGAGGTCGTGATCGGCGGCTACGCCAAGACAAACGGCAAATTCCGCTCGCTGCTGGTCGGCGTTAACCGCGGGAACCATTTCGTCTATGTCGGCCGGGTGGGAACGGGCTATGGCGCCAAGACCGTCGGGACGCTGCTGCCCATGCTGAAAGCCGTGGAGACGGACACATCTCCCTTCACCGGGATCGGTGCGCCAAAGAAGGAAAAAGAAGTCGTCTGGCTGAAACCCGAACTCGTCGCCGAGATCGAGTTCGCCGGCTGGACTGCGGACGGCCTTGTGCGCCAGGCAGCCTTCAAGGGCCTGCGGGAAGATAAACCGGCGGCGGAGGTCGAGGCCGAGAAACCTTCTTCGCCTATCAAGGCCGAGACACCAGACCCGGCGGCCGTCGCAAAGGAAAAGCCCAGCCGCCGCAAGGGCGCAAAAGCCGAGGTCATGGGCGTGCTCATCTCCAATCCCGACAAGCCGCTCTGGCCGGACGCCGGCGATGGCGAGCCGGTCACCAAGGAAGATCTCGCCCGTTATCACGAGGCCGTCGGTTCCTGGCTCATCGACCATGTGAAGGGCCGGCCATGTTCGATCATTCGCGCGCCCGACGGGATCGGCGGCGAGCAGTTCTTCCAGCGGCACGCCATGCCCGGCACGTCGAACCTGCTGGAACTGGTCAAGGTCTTCGGCGACAAGAAGCCGTATTTGCAGGTCGATCGCGTCGAAGGGCTGGTCGCCATCGCCCAGATCGGCGGCATCGAACTGCATCCCTGGAACTGCGAGCCCGGCCAGCCGGAGGTGCCGGGCCGCCTCGTCTTCGATCTGGATCCCGGTCCTGACGTGGATTTCTCCACGGTCGTCGCTGCCGCGCGCGAGATGCGCGACCGGCTGGACAATCTCGGTCTCATCAGCTTCTGCAAGACCACCGGCGGCAAGGGGCTCCATGTCGTCACACCGCTCGCCATCAACAAACGCAAGCCGCTGTCCTGGGCGGAGGCCAAGGGTTTTGCGCATGACGTCTGCCAGGAGATGGCCCGCGACAATCCGGACCTATATCTGATCAAGATGACCAAGAGCCTGCGCGGTGGGCGGATCTTCCTCGACTACCTGCGCAACGATCGCATGGCGACCGCCGTGGCGCCGCTTTCACCGCGCGCGCGGCCGGGCGCCACCGTCTCGATGCCGCTCACTTGGACGCAGGTCAAATCCGACCTCGATCCGAAGCGCTTCACGATCCGCACGGTCCCGGCGCTTCTGAAGAAAACGGCAGCCTGGGAGGATTATTGCGATGGACAGCGTCCGTTGGATCAAGCCATCAAGCGGCTCGGCAAGCAAAAGGCCGCTGCATGAGCGCGGGACAGGGCAGGGGGATCGCGATCCGGCATGAAGCATGACATCCCGATCGATCACTTGATGCGTCTTCGCCGGATACGGGGCTTGGCCAGGTTGATGGATACCGCCTTGAGAATTCCGGGCACGGGCGTCTCGCTTGGCGCCGACTCCGTTCTTGGCCTGATCCCCGGCATCGGCGACTTCGGCGCTGCCGCTGTCAGCCTCTTCATCGTCAACGAGGCACGCCGTCTCGGCGTGCCGAAGGAGACGCTCTTCAGGATGCTGGTCAATGTGGGCTTCGATACGGTTGCCGGAAGCGTGCCGGTGCTCGGCGACGTCTTCGACGTCTACTTCAAATCCAATCGGCGCAATCTGCAACTGGTGCTCGATCACTTCGGACTCGATCACGCCGATCTGGATCGGCAGCGATGATCAGCGGCGGCCGCCCGCCGCGGCCCTATCGAACACCGCGGCATTGTCCTGGATTTCGCGCAGCCCCTTGTAGGAGGCGTGGCGTAGATTGCCGTCGTCGGTCCAGCCTCTAAACTCGATCTCGGCGATGAGCGTCGGCTGGGCGAAGACGTAGTTCTTTCCCTTCAGAGGCACGACCGGCTTTTTGGTCTTGAGCTTGTCGAGCGTCTTGCGCAGATATTCGGCGTCGGCGGTCTTGAAGCCCGTCCCGACCGAGCCGACCGACACCCAGCCGTCGCCCTTGCGAGCCGCCAGCAACAGGCTCCCGATGCCGCCGCGTGCCGCTTCCGACTGCTCGTAGCCGACGATCATGAAGCTCTCGCTCTGGATGCACTTGATCTTGATCCAGTCGCCGGTGCGGCCGGACCGATAAGGACGATCGCGATGCTTGGCGATGATGCCCTCAAGACCCATTCTGCAGGCGTTTGCCAGAAGCTCCGTTCCGCCGCCATGAGCTTCCTCCGAGAGCTGCACCGCGCCAACCGTTCCGTCGAGGAAGTCTTCGAGCAGATGCCGGCGGACGGCGAGCTCGGTCCTGGCCAGATCGTGGCCGTCGAAATAGAGGAGGTCGAAGGCGAAGAACACTGCTTCGGTCGAGGCGCGCTTTCCGCCGCGCCCACCAAGCGAGCGCTGCAGCGCTCCGAAATCCGAATGACCCGCCTTGTTGAGGACAACGGCTTCGCCATCGAGGATGGCGGTCCCCACGCCAAGTTTCCTGGCGTCCGCGGCGATCACGGGAAAGCGGTGGGTCCAGTCATGGCCGCCGCGTGTGATGATCCGCACGCCCTTCGGCTCGATATGAATGGCCAGGCGATAGCCGTCCCATTTGAGTTCGTACAGCCAGTCAGGGCCTTCCGGCGGCGTCGACCGGAGCAGGGCGAGGCATGGCTCAACGCGGTCGGGCATCGGATCGAACGGCAGGCTCGGCTGCTCGGGGTGGCGCTTGCGCACCGGACGCGACTGCAGCGTCTCGCGGGACTCGTCGTAAAGGGGGATGGCGGATTGGCGCTTTCGTTTCATCGGTGTCCATCACATGCGGAGAGTCCGAACATAGGTGCCTTGCGCGAAGAATTCAGGATGCACGCTTGCCTTTCTCGCCTGCGGCGAGACTCTTGCGCAGCGCATCCATGATGTCGATGACATTCCCGCCCGACGGGCGGTCGTCGCCCTTGGCCTTGCCCTTTCGCGATGGTCTCAGCGCCTTCTTCTTTTTGGCGATGATATCGAGCAGGGCGTCCTGCACCGGGTCGGATACCATGTCGGGCGACCATTCCTTCGTGTGCTGCTTGATGAACTTCTGCACCAACGGAATAAGCTCGGGGTCGGCCTTATCGTCGATATCCTCGAAATAGGATTCCTCCGGCCGAACCTCGTCGCCGAAACGCAGCGTCCAGAGCACGATGCCCTCGCCGCGCGGTTCGAGCACGACGGCGCGCTCGCGCCGGCCAATCACCAGCTTGGAGACGCCGAACACCTTGTCGGCCGCCATCGCGTCGCGAATGACGGCGAACGCCTCATGACCGACCGGATCCTCCGGCACCAGATAATGCGGCTTTTCCAGATAAATCCATTCGATGCTGTCGCGTGGCACGAATTTCTCGATGTCGATGGTCTTGACCGTATCAAGGGCGACGGCGTCGAGATCGTCGTCGGTGAGGAGCACGTAGTCGTTCTCGCCGCGGGCATAACCCTTCACCTCGTCGTCGTATTTGACGGGCTTCCTGGTGACGGCATCGACATATTGTGAGGCGACACGGTTGCCGGTCGCCTTGTTCAAGGTGTGGAAGCGGACCTTCTCGCTCTCCGACGTCGCCGGCGACATGGACACAGGGCAGGTGACGAGAGAGAGCTTCAGATAGCCTTTCCAATAAGGGCGCGGTGCCATGAGTTCTCTCCTCAACCAGCTTTACGCTGCGCGGCGGCCGGGCTGCGCGCCTTCGAGGCCGCCGACCGGGCTGCCGGCTTGCGACCGGTGCCCTTGTTGGCATTGGCGGCGGCGCGCTTCGGCTTGTCGTCGCCGGCCTTGAGCATCTTCGCGCTCTCGCGCAACGCGGCCAGCAGGTCGTCGGGTTTCGAGACCTTGACCTCCTTGCGCTTCGGCAACGCCTTGCCTTCGATCTTCGCTTTCACCAGCTCGGCAACTGCCGCTTCGTAACGATCGTCGAATTCGGCCGGATCGAAGGTCCCTTTCTTCGTCGCGATGATATGCTTCGCAAGATCCAGCATCTCGCCCTTGATCTTCAGTTTTGGCATCTCTTCGAACGCCTTATCCGACGAGCGAACCTCGTAGTCGTATTGCATGGTCGTGGCGATCATCCCCTTGCCATGCGCACGGATCAGCACCGTCCGTATTCGGCGGAACAGGACAGTGCGCCCCACCGCAGCGACTTTGGATTTCTCCATAGCGTCGCGCAGCGCAGTGAAGGCATCGGAGGAGACCCGATCGGTCGGCACGAGATAATACGGCTTGTCGAAATAGACGTCGTCGACGCCGGCGCAGGGAATGAAGGCTTCGACCGTCAGCGTCTTGTTGCTTTCCGGGATCGTCGCAGCGACCTCCTCGGGATCGATCATGATGTATTGGCCATTCTCGATCTCGAAGCCCTTGGTCTGGTCCTCGCGGTCGACTTCCTTGCCGGTATCGCTGTCGATAAAGATGCGGTTGACGCGGTTGCCGGTCTTTTTGTTGATCGTGTGGAAGGAGATGCGCTCGGAGGTGCTCGCCGCCGTGTATAGACCGACGCCACAGCTCACCTCGCCGAATTTGATGAAGCCTTTCCACTGAGCACGCTGGGCCATCTCGAAACTCCCGACTCGACGCAACCAACGCGAGTCAAGCGAATCACTTGCGAATTTGTTCCGATTCAAAAATGAATCGGAAATCAATGACTTAGGGGCGGCGCGCCTCCCTCATTGCGAGTCTGCAATATGTCCTTGATTCGCTGCATCTTTCTTGCCGTTCCGTGCGTTCTTCCCGGACCACCACCGGAAAGGAATATTGTAATGACGAAGCGTGAGACCATCGATACCGGAACCGACAGGCGCTATGTCCGTCGTGACGAGAAGGGCCAGTTCAAGGAAAGCGTCAATGTCGGACGATCCCTGTCCGCCGACCGCCGCCACAAGGCGAAAACCGAGGCCAAGCCCGGTGAAGGCGACCGGGGCGATCGGCATACAAAGCACTGAGTGCCTGCTATCCTGAGCACGGTGACGCCATGGACGAGGAACGCGAGATCGGCCATAAGGCCGAAGAGGACGGCGAGCATGCCGCCGTCGCGTTCCCGTTCGACCGGATGACGGTGCAGCGGTTTCGCGAGACGTTCCCGCGGGCTCGCTGGAGTGACCGGCGAAAGGCGTGGATCCTCCCTGGCAAGACGGCCCGCCGACGCATCGATCGCTGGATGGCGAGAGAGCAATCCCGCCTCGACCCCTATGCCGAAGCGAAGGGGAGGGACGCCTATGCCTTCGAACCAATCCTCAGCCCCTATCTCAGCGTCGACAGGGACGGGTTTCGCGTTAGGACGCCCTATTCGCGCAAACTCGTCGAGGAAATCCGGCAAGTTCCCTTCGCCCGGTGGGACGGCGCCGAAAAGGCCTGGCGCGTGCCCTTTTCTTCCTATGACGATCTTGTCGATCACTGGCAGGCCATTGAAGCGGAGGCGCAGCGCTGCGAGCCAGAGGAAAGGCGCAAGCGCGCCGAAGCGCGCAAGGGCACCGATGAAGAAAGAATAGCCCGCCGTCGCACAGCCGAGCGAAAGCGGAGACGCATCCCGCTTCCGGCCGAGGATCTGCCGCCACTGGATCGTCCGGTCGCGACCGCGCTCTATGGTATCATCGTCGTGGACGACGTCACCGGTGAGCTCGTCGACCCAGGTGAGATCAGCGATCTCTATCCGGACTTTCACGGTGATCGCGTCTGGGGAGCCTGGCGCGTTCCCTCGCTCGAAGAGCTTATCCACACGTGGGCGTCAAAGGTCGAGCCGACGGAAAGGGAGCGTCAACGAGGTTGGTGGCTCCCCACCATCGAGGAACTGCGTGAGGCAAGGCGGACAGCACGGTCACGCGAGAGACGGATGGTTTCTCAGCCGCCCGCCTAATCCGCATCCGCCGGCAGATCGATCTCGATCATGACGGGGGCGTGATCGCTGGTGTGCTCCCAGCTTCGCGGCGTGCGTCGGACACTGGCCGACCTCAGCCACGGTGCGATGGTCGGGCTGAGCAGGAAATGATCGATCCGCAGCCCTGCATCGCGCTCGAAGGAATGTCTCCAATATTTCCAGAATGTGTAGATGCGCTCATCGGGATGGAGATGACGGATCGCATCCATCCACCCTTGCGCGACGAGATCGCCATAGGCCTCGCGAACCTCCGGGCGAAACAATGCGTCATCGCGCCAGCGCTCCGGTGCATAAACGTCGAGATCGGTCGGCATCACATTGTAGTCGCCGACCAGCAGGGCCGGAATATCGAGGTCGATTAGCTCGGCGGCATAGGCATGCAGGCGCTCGAACCAGCGCAGCTTGTAGTCGAACTTCGGGCCGGGCGCGGGATTGCCGTTCGGGAGATAGAGGCAGCCGACAAGGATCCCGTTGATGGCTGCTTCGATATAGCGGCTGTGCGTATCGTCGGGATCGCCCGGGAGTTCGCGGCGTGTCAAAACCGGAAGCGTGCCCTTGGCAAGTATCGCTACGCCGTTCGAGCTTTTCTGGCCGTGCGATATGCCCTCGTAACCGAGGTTCTGCAGCTCGCGCCGCGGAAAAGTCTCGTCCGTTGCCTTGAGTTCCTGAAGGCAGACCACATCCGGCGCGTCCTCCTTCAGCCATCGAAGCAGCACCGGTAGCCGGCCAATCACGCCGTTGACATTGTAGGTGGCAATCTTCACGCAGTCTCCTTACGACGATCGATGATCGTTCCGGGAAACAGGTGGTGGAAATTAAAAGGTCCTCTCGCGGCGATCGCCGAGACGAGCCCTCAGGGATCGCGACGACCGTAGTGCTCACGGGCGATGGATTCGAGGAGCGGTCGATCAAGGCCCGGTCGATAGGTCCCGCCTGGATAGGCGTCGAGCAGATATCGCGCAAACGCCCTTCTCGCCTCGGGATCTCGGCTGAACCATGGTTGCGAAGTGATCTCCTCGTAAACGTCCTTCATTGTCGAAAGCTCGTCGGGTGCAAAGATACCGTTGCTCATTTTCTTACCCCCCAAATCACAGTTCGTCTGGGAACAAGCGGCCGTGCGACGGGTTTGCAGCCACGTTTACAGTTGAGCACGCCGGGGACCGCGACGGATGATTTCATGCCGCCCGCCTCGGCGCTCTCTCGTGCCGAACGACCACCGGGATATGATATCGTGAAATACGAAGATGGCATGCAGATTCTGTACGACGTCCTCAGCAAGGGCGTGTTCATCCAGTTGCGCGGCAAATCAGGGTTCCTCAAAGCCCCTTTCCAAACCAGCGGGAGGCGATACGCGCTGCGGAGGACTACTGCCGAGAGCTCGGGATGGGGCGATTCCCGCCCGCAATAGGGGCCCGAGAGAAGATGGGAAGCGCCCGGCGTATGTTGCCGTCTCAGGCTGAACGGCCTTGTTTTCCGATCGGACCGATCTACCCCACCTGCTCCACCGATAAGGAGCCTTTCGGAAGCGGTTTGATCAACGCCTTTGCGGAAACCGAACTATCGAGCCAATCGGCCCAACTCTCCTGTTCGAGAATGACGATCTGACGGTCATGGTAGGGAGCGATATCCGGCCCCGGTTCCATCGTCAGCATGGTGAACGCCTCGCCGACGTCCTCGGTCTCGCGCCAGATGCCGGCAATGGCAAAGATGGGCTCGCCGGTCTTGCGGAACAGCCACTTGTCCTTCCGCTTCTTCTTCGGGTCGGCCGGCGCGGTGAACTCGTAGAAGCCATCGGCGACGATGAGGCAGCGGTTGGAGGCGAACTCGCGGCCCTCAGAGCGAAAGTTATAGACCGGTTTTCTCGTCGGGCTCGGCCAGCTCCACCGGCGCTGAACCAGTTCCCCGGCTCCGCGCTCGCCTTCGATAGTCCGGACAATCGGCGCAGTATCGGTGATCTTGATATCCTCGCGCGCCTCGATATTGGGACGCCCCTCGGGAAAGCGGATCTTGATCTTGCGATGCTCGAACTCCTCGATGACCGAGGCCAGTTCGACCATTAGCCGGTAATCGTTGCACATGGCTCCTCCGAATGATCAGCATCTACAGCACCTCGCGGCGCGCTGCATTTGCAATGTAAGGCGCTGCGTCCGGATTTCGACTGCAGACTGGAGGCGCGGCTAGATCTGCAACTCCAATTGGTCCGCCGCGGTTTCCTCGTCATCCATGAAAGACGATAGCGTGATGCCGAGCAGGCGTATGCCTTTTGGCGTAGGGAACAACGGCTCAAGGAGCGATTGCGCGATTGCTTCGAGATCATCAAGCCGGCCGATCGACGTCGACGTCGTCCTGCTGCGGGTGATAATCTGGAAGTCGGCATATTTGACTTTCAGCGTCACGGTCCGCCCATGGAGGCCCTTGGCACCGCAATGACGCCAGACCTTGGCGGCAAGCGGTGGGATTTCGGCGCGGGCGGCGGCGAGATCGACAATGTCGACAATGAAGGTGTCCTCGGCGCCAACGGACTTGCGCGGCCGATCCGGTTGCACGGCCCGGTTATCGATGCCGCGGGAGATATTGTAGTACCAAGCACCCGACTTACCGAAATGCTCCTGTAGCCAGGAAAGCGATTTTGCCTTGAGATCCGCACCGGTCAGGATGCCAAGCCGCTCCATCTTGGCGGCTGTCGCCGGCCCGACGCCGTGGAATTTCTTGACCGCGAGCGCTTCAACAAACCCCGGACCATTCTTCGGTAAAATTACTGCTTGGCCATTGGGCTTGTTGAGGTCCGAGGCCATTTTCGCCAAGAATTTGCAATAGGAGATGCCGGCGGATGCGTTGAGGCCAGTGACCTCCTTGATGCGCGCCCGGATGATTGTCGCGATCTCGGTGGCGATTGGAATTCCCTGCTTGTTTTCGGTCACGTCCAGATAGGCTTCGTCCAAGGAGAGCGGTTCAATCAAGTCTGTGTGTTCGGCAAAGATCTCGCGAATTTAAGCGGAGACCGCGCGATAGGTGTCGAAGCGCGGCGGCACAAAAATCAGGTCCGGGCAGCGCCTTTTCGCCGTTACCGATGGCAGGGCCGATCGAACGCCGAAGGCGCGCGCCTCGTAGCTCGCCGCGGCAACGACGCCGCGCGCTGCTGAGCCACCGACGGCGACTGGCATTCCGCGAAGCTCTGGATTGTCGCGCTGTTCGACCGACGCATAGAAGGCATCCATATCGACATGGATGATCTTCCTTATCGGGTTGTCGCCGTCCGCGCTCATGTCATTTCCACATCGATCGCATGCGCGCGGTGACATCGATGCGGATCTGCTTGGCGCTGCGCTCGCTGGCGGCCGCCGAGACCTTTGGCCAACTCGTCCCCTCGAAGAACTGCAGGAGCGTGGCCGGGATGAAGCGCGTCCGCGACGCATAGACATGACGGTCGCCTTGGGCGTTCTGTCCGTGCGTGAAGAACCGTTGCGGCGTGAGAAGGGTGAGTTTGTCGCGCGCCCGCGTCATCCCGACATAGAGCAGCCGGCGCTCCTCCTCGAGTTCCGCGGTCGTGCCTGTGCCGAGATCCGAGGGAATGCAGCCGTCGACGACGTTAAGCATGTAAACGGCGCGCCATTCCTGCCCCTTTGCGGAATGGATTGTCGAGAGGATCAGATAGTCCTCGTCGAGCAGGGGCACGCCGGCCTGGCCACTGGTGGCATCCGGCGGGTCAAGCGTCAGTTCGGTGAGGAAGCGTTCGCGGTTGGGATATCCACCGGCGATCTGCTCGAGCTGGATGAGGTCGGCCTTGCGGGTATCGGCATCCTCGTGAATGCGATCGAGATGCGGTTCGTACCAGAGACGTGCGAGGCCGATTTCTCCAGGCCATCCGCCCTCGACTTTGCGGAGGGCTGTGAGCAAGGTGACAAAGGCGGGCCAATCCTCACCCGTCTTGGGCGGCGGCGGGATCTCCGCAAGCGATTGGAGTGGTTCGGGATCGGCCGCGATCGTGTCGAGGATCTTGCCGGCCGTCTGCGGACCAATGCCCGGCAGCATCTGCAGGAGGCGGAAGCCGGCGACGCGGTCTCGCGGGTTCTGCGCAAAGCGCAACGTTGCCAGGAGGTCTTTCACATGCGCGCTGTCGAGGAACTTCAGGCCGCCGAACTTCACGAACGGGATATTCTGACGCGTGAGCTCCACCTCCAGCGCACCGCTATGGCTCGATGTCCGGAAGAGCACCGCCTGCTGCTTTAAGGTCATGCCGACTTCGCGGTTCGCCAGCACCTGCTCGACAATGTAGTTGGCCTGGTCGGTCTCGTCCTTGACGGTGACGAGCATCGGCTTTTGTTCGGATTTCCGATCCGTCCAGAGGTTCTTCGTGAAACGCTCGCGGGCAAGATCGATCACGCCGTTGGCCGCCGCGAGGATCGGCTGCGTTGAGCGATAATTGCGATCGAGCGTGATCACGTCGGCCGGTTTTGGTGAGAACTTCTTCGGGAAATCGAGGATATTGCGCACCGTCGCCGCTCGAAACGAATAGATCGACTGGGCATCGTCGCCGACGACTGTCAGGCCGCGGCCGCCGGGCTTGAGACCCATCAAAATTGACGCCTGCAGGCGGTTGGTGTCCTGGTATTCGTCGACAAGGACGTGATCGAACCGGCCGCCGATGTCGTCGGCAAGCTCGGGGTCGGACATGACCTGCGCCCAGTAGAGCAGCAGGTCGTCGTAATCGAGCACGTTCTGCGCCTGTTTCGCCTCGACATAGCCGGCGAAAAGTTGCTTCACCTGCTCCTCCCAGCCCATCACATAGGGATAGGACGATTTCAGAACCTCGTTGATCGAGCTTTCCGAATTGACTACGCGCGAATAGATAGCAAGGCATGTGCCCTTGGTTGGAAACCGGGTTTCCATCTTCGAGAAGCCAAGCTCGTGGCGGACGAGGTTCATAAGGTCCGCGCTGTCCTCACGGTCATGAATCGTGAAGTCGACGTTGAGGCCGATCTGCTCAGCATACATCCGCAAGAGCCGCGCACCGATGCCGTGGAAGGTGCCGGCCCAGGCCATGGCGTCCGCCATGACGGCCGAATTGTCGCCGAGCACTTGCCGGCAGATCCGCTGCACGCGGCGCCCCATCTCCGCCGCCGCGCGTCGCGAAAAGGTCATCAGGAGGATGCGACGCGGATCGGCGCCATTGACGATCAGATGTGCGACGCGGTGGGCCAGCGTATTGGTTTTGCCGCTCCCGGCGCCGGCGATGATGAGCAGTGGCCCGCCAACTGAACCGTCGGCCAGGCCTATGCCATGCTCGATCGCCTCGCGCTGGCGATCATTTAGTTTTTCCAGATATGTCGCTGCCATCTGTCTATAGCTCGAAAAAAGAGGATACATCCCAAGATCGAAGCGCAAAGGATGACCGGAACATATAATGAACGTAGCAGCGTCACGGGCGAAAGAAAACCCTGGAGAGTGACCTCGCCTGCCCGCCATTGAGCGGTAGGTTCCATAATAGAACTTATGCGATATATTATAACATAACGAATCGTGCGATGAAAGACTTTCTGTGTTTGCAGGGTCCCCAGCCGTTTCCTTGACAACCTACATTTCAACCAGCAAGTGCCACAGCTCAATTGGCGGGCGCCCAACACGGTTATGTGATGATCTACCCAAAATGGTACGGGCCACTGCATCGTGGTGCTCGATTGCTATGGAATCCGCGGTTGTCCATGGTTTTACGGTGCAAGCGACAAAGGCCTTCACCCAATGGTTCAAGGTTTCCATCCAAGCGTCAGAAGTTCGCGATTGAACATAGCCAATTATAGCCGCGGTTTCGTAATTTCCGCCGTGAAGGCCAGCCATAAATCGCTGAACGCCACCGGTTGTCGACCTTCTGGTGTGAAGATACTCGCGCCGTTCTCGCTTTTTAAGGTCTGGAGTTGGAAGCCTTTTACATTCGATAGGAATTAGGGGATCATAATATGTATGCTGGCGGCCGTTGATCCAAATAGAGCAGCCTTTCGGGGAAGCTATCAGATCAATTGTCCTCCCCCCTTTTGCTGTATCCGGATCCTCAGGTTGAAAATTGATATGGTCGAGTTTGGCGCGCCGGGTATGGTTGTTTAGAAATTTGCACAACTGGCTCGTCAACGTCGTTTCGCTCGTTACATTTTTTCGGCGAATGGGGTCGTCCCGCCATAGTGGAAGGCAAGATAGTACGAATTGCATCATCTCACGCAGGAACGTTCCAGGTAGATGCATATCGGTGTCGAATGCGCCAGTTGCAGCGCCTGAAGGATCGTCAGCGAGCATCAAAAACCCTGGCCGCGAAGATCAAAGAGAAGGTCATCTGCATCTCGCAGTGCGATTGATTTTAACCAGTAACGTTCCCTGTCGGGTTTGATCAGATAGACAAACTTTCGATCGTAAATTCGCGCAATGCGGGTCATCGCTAGACTTGTGCCTCGCTTTTCATGCAGAAGTGCTTCGACGTGCTCCTTCAGATCTGACATTCCGCCCAGATCGACGTTGGCCTTTCCGAATGCAAAGAGTTCGCACCTCATCCCCGGCCAAGTTTGCGATTCGAGTGGGACTAGTTGATTGTCGCGATAAATTGCATTGATCTGAGAGCAAAGGAGCGAGCGAAACGCATCGATTCCGGTCGGCGGCTTGCCAGCTGGCGAGGCGAAGCCATGACGCATGAACTCTCTATAGTAGAGCGCTATGTCGTCTAGGACGATTGACTCGTTTTCGCTTAGGTCCAAATCGCCATTGGATGGGAATGGAAGCTCATAGATATCCTTGCAGGAGATCGCTGTCGCCTTTTTCGTGAAAAGCTTCGTACTATTTGCCGCGACGAACCCCTGTAGTTTAAGTTTGTTTTTGTTAAGCCATTTCGAGGCAGCTTTAAGCGGGCGTGGATCCTTACCAGAGAATCCAACGATCTGGTCTTTATAGGTAAGGTCGCCTTTGTCCCAAAAGCTATGATGTAGGTCCATTTGTTCGCGAACGAGAAGAAGTGGAGGTCGGAAAATTTCCGCCCTACGCGGCACTTCGATCGGAACTCGTGGCATCACCTTAATCTGGTCCGTCTCGACGCCATTCCCCGTCAAGCCTTCCGATGGCAGAAACTGCTTTCCGGTAATGTAGTCGACAATACTGCCTCGGCCCTTGTCTCCTTGGATGAACCCTTCACCGTGCTCCCAGCGATGCTTGGCTGCAAAGTCGCCAAGCGTCGAACACATTCGCAGCCGCGTGACAACAGCTTGAACGCGCACCCCGCCTAAGAGACCCGCACGCCAGACGACGACGCCACTGTCCTTCAGTAGATCACCACGGCGATGCCATTGAAGATCATAGTAATCGACTTCGAAACGAAGATCTGCTCGCGCGCGAGGTGTTCGTCGGAAAATTGCATGAAGAACCTTACGATCGTCAGTAGGTTCGCTTGCTTCAGCCACGACTGCGATTGCTTTTGTGTCCGCTGCATCAAACAAGCCGCGGATCGATACAAAGTCGAGGATCTCTCGGAGATCCCACTTCGCGATGAACTCCCTTCGAAAATCATCGGCACCCGGGTTATAGAGGAAATTATATTGCTGCAGCATGCAGAGGACACCACCCGGAGCCAGTAGTGACATGCTGTCATGGAGGAAAAGGAAGGCTATCTGCTTATCGGGCAGAGACTGATGGGCCTCATCATACCGCTTGCAGCTCTCGATCGCGCCGGGAGTGTCGAGTTCGGACGCGAACGGCGGATTCCCAACGACCACACCAAACCTATCCTTGAAACCGTCTTTTTGAAGATGCTCAAAAAAGCAACTTGTAATAATTGTCCTATCGATCAGGGGAGGAAATAGCTTTTTGCTGCGTCCAAGCTCATCAGAGGTAAGCTCGTCGCACATTGCAAGCGATAGACTGAAGGCAGCAAGCTCCACTGCACCATGCTCTAGATCGGTCCCGCGAAGGCGATGAACCAAGTCCTTTAAGACGGCGACAGAGGGACGACCCCAGTTATTTTTGCTACGCCAATGAAGAATGATCCTTTTATAAGCTTCTACGAGAAATATCCCTGAACCGCATGCTGGATCAAGAAGCAGCTCGCCATCGTTGACAATCTTATCGAGGCGCGCGGGGTCGAGTACTTCGTCCAAAAGCAGCCGTACGAGAGCAGGCGGTGTATATACGCTACTCTTCGTATTCTTCACAAACATTTGGTAGATATGGCTTATCAGCTCGACGGGCAAATCTTTGAAGGAATATCTTTTCCAAAAATCAAGCTGACCGTCTTTATCTTCCTTAGCATCGATCAGGCGCTGGAAGCCGGAAAGATCGAGGCCGTCCTTCAGGGCAAGCTTATGTTCGTCATCCAGCGAGAAAACACCGCCGTTGAATTTTAATTCAAGATCTTCAAGAAGAGCAACGAGCGCACTTCCTTGCGTCAAAATATCCGCGAAACCAGATGCGCCTGGTAGGAAACTACCGAAATAACCTTCACCAAGTGCGCCCCTCTCATCGAGGTAGGCAATAAGCAGTGAAAGGATCAGAAGACGACGGACCAACTCTGGCGCAATGTTGAGTTCGCCTCTCTTCAGTTTGGCATTGAGCAGGCCTATAGCGGTGATGAGCGCCCGGTGCGCGGCCTTCTCCCTGGATAAAAGTTTCTCCGATACTTCAGGATCATCCCAGATCGTGCCGTTGCGCAAAAGCTCCGCGTTCCAGTAGGCTTCTGCGCGCGCAATTTTTCCGGCTAGCCTGATGAAGTCGACCGGCCGACAAACGAGCGCACCATTTTTGTCGAGGAAATCTGCATCATGCCGGCAACGAAACAGTTGAACGAGACCCGGCGTGTGTCGATAGACCACAGGCACACCACCCCAGTTCCATAAACGCTTATGGAGGCGAGCGAACTCGGGGTCCTTCGCAGAACCTTTGGAGATATAGATGAAAGCTTGGGCCGGGCCGGGATGCCTTGCGCTTCCCGCTTCAAAGAAGACTGCGGTCGCGCCGTACTCGGCTGCCTTTTCCATGACGACGACTTCGGCTGGTGGGCGCCCTGCTGGCGAGTAGCCTTCCACGACCATAAAGCCGTCGATTAGCTTACCGTTCTGGGCAAGCGCATCGATCGCCGTCGCCAACGAGGGCTCGACGCGCAACGTCTCCTCAACGGCTACCTTCGCTTTTCTCACGATTTGCGCTGCTTTTTGCTGAGTTCGAAGCCTTCGCGGAGAAGGTCGACCATGCTGATTCCATGCTCGACCGCATAGATTTTGAAGGCCTTTTTGAACGAGCGAGGCACCTTAAAATTTAAAGTCTGCAGGTCGTCGGCATTCGCCTCCGTCTGTGACGCTGTTCCGGTTTGAGTTTCGATCATGTGCCCCGCCTCGCCGAATCGAAATTTTAACGACGAGAAGTTGCATTCGCAACAAATATTTCAGTATTGCCGTAAAGGGAGAAAAACGGAAATACGGCTTGCTGGCTTTCTGTGTTTCGTGCCTCATATGATAGACCCATAGCTTCCCCTGCGGCGCAGAAGCATCCTCACCTCTGCCTGCCGACTGGACCTCTTCCGATTCGGCCCAAGTAAATCGAACCTAGGGATGAGGCAAGCGACGGCAGGAAATCCGCCGTAACCGGAAGCGGCTTCCCACCAAGCCTTATTTCACTGGTCGACAAACCAATGGTCGAAGCTCTTGGACGATGACGCCCGCTTTCGGCGAGAGCAGTACTCCGATCCAGTTGTCCGAAAACACCCCCGCCCCGTCGGCCGGCGAAAGCCAGATCACGTCATTCGTTTCGAGCTCGATCTTCACCTCGCTCCCGATCGGGCTGCCGACCACCGTCTGGACGTAATGGCGCTTGATCGGATGAACCGCGCCCTTCTGATCCGTCAGGCGGTTTTCGCGATAGTCCAGGGCGAGTTCCCCCTCCTCCGCAACCGCGGCGCAATCGACGGAACGCTCACACCGGATGACCGAGGAAAACCGGCACGTCCAGGCCAGGCTCGTTGGCCACATCGGGTTCTCACCGGCATATGCAGCGGTGGCGATCGCGAGGAGACCTGAAGCTAAGAGATAACGCATGGCCGATATGCCCCGAATCCTGCGCCGGAAACCTTGCGGTTCATCCAGCGATCATACAGAGGCGGAAAATTAAATATAGTTTATGTTTTCGGCAAGCCGTTTTTGGCAGGAAGTCGGGTTCAGTCCGCGCGAGCAGCGACATTCCCGGCATTTTCGATCAAAGAGGCGCGGACCCGCTCATGAGTTCTTGCAGGGGCACATCGAGGTTGATGCTGATGCGGGTAATCGTCTGCAAAGAGGGGTTCGCTATTCCTTCAAGGATTTGAAAATAAAAGGGATAAGTCACTTCGCACAGCTCGGCCATTTCTTTCTTGTTGAGGCCGCGTTTTTCCCGCTCGCGCTCCATGACCCGTGCCATGTTTCGCAGGATCCTCGTACCAAGCTCGGTGTCTGCCTTCTTGCGCTTGCTCGTCATCGTCGTATAAACTATAATTTACTCGTAGTGTGTTTGATGAGAAGAGTACGATGATCGCCAAAGCCAAGCCTCACCATGTCGTCCTCGGACTGTTTCTGACGGCCGCGGCCCTTCCCGCTCCCGCCACTGCCAGCGAATGGGGCTGCGAAGTGCTGCTGTGCGCCTCGTCTTCCAATCCGTCCTGGCGGGGCGTGTCCGCCTGCCATCCGCCGATGAACCGGCTTATCTCCGCGATGAAAAAGCCGGGCTTCGACTGGCCAACCTGCCCCGAGGCGGGAACGGGTTCGCCGGGTCACGAGCGATATGCGGATTGCCCGGAGGGCTATCAGGTCGGAAGCAGGGGGGACCGCAATGGATTCGCCCGAGAGGGCGATCTCTGCGTCAAGACAGTCAACATTTGCCAGGGCAGAACGCACGGTCTCTACAGTTCTGATCGGCAGCGGAGCTGCATACAAACGGTCTCCATATCCCGACCGCTCAGGTCAGAGCCATACTATTTCGATATCAAGAATGACACTTCCGGGCAAACCGAGCGGCATTGGTTCGGGCTCAACAGATAGACGGTTTTCCTCGATTAAGAAAGGTTTAATCCATGCGTACGGTTAACCGGCATACCTTGCTTGGTCACGTCGGAAACATCATGCCGCTGAAGGGCGTGTTGAAGGTGAATGTGGCGACCAATCGCGAGTGGCAGTCGGACGGAGAGCGCAAAAGTGCCACCGACTGGGTTCAGATCACGGTCCTGGACAAGAAGCAGGCGGAATGGATCGAAGGGCACGTCGAAGAGGGCGATCTCGTCTACGTGGAATCCCGCGTGTCCAACAGCAGCTATGAACGCGCCGGCGAAAAGGTCTATGCCACCGACGTCATTGCGCAGCTCTTCAATCTCGTATCGAAAAAGACCTCATGATGCTCACTCGGGCCGTCATGGCCGTGGGGATTTCGCAATTGTTGATGCTCGCCGTCGCCTCGGCTTCAACGAATCGTCACACGATTGTCGGTGCAGCGGTCTGTGATCGTGACGCCTGCCAGGATGTTACGCTCTGGATCTGGGATGGCGATACCTTCACAGTCCACGACGGGACCGGCAGGCGCGAGAAGATCCGCATCGAGAACATCGATGCGCCGGAGATTGACGGAGCGTGCGCCGCGGAACGCGTTGCAGCGCTGCAAGCGAAGGACGAACTGGCAAACCAGGTGTCGGGTCACCGGATCGAATTGGTCCGTGGCAAACTTGACCGCTACGGACGCCAGTTGGCGCGCGTTGCCGTGGAAAGACGCGATGTCGGAGAAACTCTGATCGAGCTTGGCCTCGTGCGCCGGTGGGATGGCTGGCGAAAGCCATGGTGCCATAGCTGACCTCGCCGCTCTCGCGGGGAAGGCAGGCATATTCCAGCCGAGAGCAGATCCCGGCCTCGGGATGAACAACCCGAGCAATATCGGGTGAGAGGAGATGTGTTCTGCCGCGACGCCTGTGCAGCAACCGACGCCTCCATAGGGAACGGACCAATCCCGCTCTTCTGGAATGGCGACCTGGTCCAGCGCGGGGCTATGACGATCAACCCGCAAGGGGTCCGTTAGCAAGCTACGGCCGCTGCGGCATGCGCCTTCGCGGTGATCGCGCCCCGCCCCGGACCAAACATGGCGCCATCGAGCGGGAATTGGCCCGCTCCCGGATGGAGCCTCACCATGTCGCACGATCTCTCGCTCGCCCAATCACATGCCTTTCACCTCGCCCGTACGCTCATGGTCCCGGTGACCTTGTTCCGATCGGCTGGAGAGTACGGCGTCCTGCCGAGCGAGGAGCTCGACGACGCCGACGTGGACGTGATCCACGAGATCGATCCCTTCGACTTCGGGCCGGCTCACTGAGACCGCCCTGCCCTCCTCTGAGGTGCCGCATCCATGCGGCGTCCGCAAGGGAAGCGGCGCCGCGGCGGGGCGCGGGTTCCCCTCGCCCCGATTTCCGCGCCCTTGCAGCCGCCGCTTGGCGCGGCGGGTGTCGGTCTGCTGCGCAAATGTGTGGACGGGAAATGAAGGGGGTGGCCGCTGGCGCGGCCGGATCGGCATGAAAAGAGAGAAAATCAGAGAGTTGAAGGAGAAGGTGAATTGCGGTGCGCTTCTGGAGCGGGCCGGATTTGCCGTCGACGTCAAGGAGAGTACGCGCCGGGCCGTCAAGTTTCGCCGGGGCGGCGAAATCGTCATCGTGACGCATGAGGGGAAGGGCTGGTTCGATCCGCTCAGCGACGACAAGGGCGATATCTTCGCGCTCGTGCAACGCCTTGATCATGTCGACTTTGTCGAGGGTGTCGAAAGCGTCGCGTCTCTGGTCGGTTTCCAGACCAGCGATCCGGTCTGGGCGAAGGCACCCCGCGAACGGCCCGCAGCGACGAGCCTTGCGGATCGATGGTCGGCGCGACGCGTTCCATGGCGCGGGTCCGCAACTTGGCGCTATCTCTTCGGCTCGCGCTTCCTTCCGACGAGCGTGCTGCGAATGGCAATCATGAGCAACCAGCTTCGCGAAGGTCCATATGGCAGCATGTGGGCGGCCCACACGGACGATGGCGGCATTGTCTGCGGCTGGGAGGAGCGCGGCCCGGAATGGCGCGGGTTTTCGACGGGCGGCTCGAAAACCTTGTTCCGTCTTGGCGCGCGGGATGCCTTGCGCCTGTGCGTCACGGAGGCGGCGATCGACGCGATGAGCCTTGCGGCCTTCGAAGGTCTCCGCGAGGGTTCGCTCTACCTCAGCACCGGCGGGGGGTGGTCTCCCCTCACCGATGCGGCCCTGCGGATCTTGGCGTCGCGTCCCGGCGCCACGCTGGTCGCGGCGACTGACGCAAATGATCAGGGCGAGACATTTGCCGAGCGTCTGCGCGTCCTCGCCGACAGCACCGGTTGCGCCTGGCAGCGGTTGCGGCCCACGGCGGACGACTGGAACGAGGCGCTCCAGGAAAAGGCGAAGATGGAAAAGGAGAGAAGGGAGGAATGGAAAAAGGCGAGGCGTGCCGGATGCGCGCCGCCCGCGTCAAGGGAAGCTTCGCCCGGCGGAGCCGGCCCTTGACCCGGCCGGTCGCGATGCCGGCGGTCGAGGAGGGGTAACAGAGGACTGAGGAAGAAGGCAGGGTCGAGAAGGCTGTGCCGCACTTCGGTCCGATAACCCCGAAGGAGCCGCATATGACCACCGCACCCACAATCCGCAAGGTATTCCAGGGCATCGCCGACCGCCACCAGATGTATCGCATGTTCGACCGCCATGCCGGGCGCGTTCACCGCCGCGCTGACGACGCAACGGCGCTCTATGCAGGGGAATGGTTCGAGATCGGCGAGGCCGAGCACGACTATATGTTCGCGGTGGAAGCGCCGCTCTGGATCCGTGGTTCGATGTTCGCGCTCCGGCAATTCCTGACCGGCTCGGTGACGTCAGTATTTTTCGCGCTGCGCATCGACGACGCCATCCGTTACTTTCATGGCTACTGCGATCTTTCCGACGATATGTCCGTCGAGCGCATGCGTCTCGCCATCATCGAACGCGAGAGCCGGCCGGTGCGGGCGATGACGCGGGAAGAACGTCTCGAGCACATCTGGAGCTGCACCGCCGAGCCCTATCGCGGCTACGCCGAACATCGATGGCCCCATGCGTCCCGCGGCCGGCGCACCGTGCTCTTCTTCGGCGGAAAACTGGGCAGCGTCCCGAAACTGCTCGAAGCCATGACCGACGTGGAGATCGCCGCCAAGCTGCCGGTGCATCTGCGCTATCTGCCGGATGCGGCTGCGGCGTGATGGGGGCGGACATGACCTATCGGGTTTCATGGGACATCGACATCGATGACGCCAAATCGCCAATGGACGCCGCCAGCAAGGCGCACGAAATTATTCGCCGGCCGGGCACATCCGCGAACGTCTACAATGTCGAGGCGCCGGACGGCGTCGTCACCGTCGTGGGTCTGCAAGCGGGGGGCCTGCGTATCGCAAAGTCCTCCCCTGCTCTTCTACACACCCTCGATCGCGCCGAACGCTTTATCTCGGGTTTCGAGGGTGACGATCGCCAGGAGGGCGTCGATCAACTCCTGACTGATATTCGCGCCGCGCTGCAGGGGCGGATGAGAAACGGGAAGAAGAAGGGGTCGAAAAAGACCTCCCGCATGCGCGCCCGGCACGTCAAGGGCAGGCGTTGCCGCTGAAGCGGCCCCTGACCGGCCGTCCGCGACGCGGGCTCCGGACCGTGCAAGACAAGGTCTGAAGAAGGAAGGACATCGCTCCGCTTCGGACCGCATCACCCTCTCATCCCATCGCAAGCGCCCTCACCTGCTGGAACCCCTTCCCGCGGGCGATGGCGCACGCCTGCTCACAAGGAGATTTCGATGAGCAACGATCCTTTCACGCTCGATATGTTCGGCAACACCGCGCTGACATCCGGTCTGGGCCTCGGTATGTCCGCCTTCAGCGGCCACGATCCCTTCGGCGCCAATGACGACGATCCGGACCCGACGCCACCCGCCCCTGCCCCGGCTCTGCCGATCACCGCGGCGCGCAAGCCGGCCCCGCGCAAGCAGGGCGCGCGCAGCAATTTCTACCTCGACGACGAGGGCCGCGGTCTCGCCGCCGGCTGGAAGGAGCGAGCGAAGGCGAACGTCGCCGCCATCCTGATCGCCGGCGAAATCGAAAAGCAGGACCGCCCGGCGACATCAGAGGAACAGCGGAAACTCATACGCTTCACCGGCTTCGGCGCATCGGAGCTGGCGAACGGCATGTTCCGCCGGCCGGGCGAGGTGGAGTTCCGCGAGGGTTGGGACGATCTCGGCAGTTCGCTGGAGGCGGCCGTCAACGATGCCGACTATGCCTCGCTCGCCCGCTGCACCCAATATGCGCATTTCACGCCCGAATTCATCGTCAAGGCGATGTGGGCCGGGCTCCAGCGTCTCGGCTGGCGCGGTGGCCGCGTGCTGGAGCCGGGCATCGGCACGGGGCTGTTCCCCGCGCTGATGCCGCCGGCCTATCGCGCCAACAGTTGTGTCACAGGCATCGAGCTCGATCCGGTCACGGCGCGCATCGTCCGGCTGCTGCAGCCGAAGGCGCGCATCGTCAACGGCGACTTCGCTCGCACCGATCTCGGCGTCGTCTATGACCTTGCCATCGGCAACCCACCCTTCTCCGACCGGACCGTCCGCTCGGACCATCACTATCGACCGCTTGCGCTGCGTCTGCACGACTACTTCATCGCCCGCTCAATCGACCTCTTGAAGCCCGGCGGGCTGGCAGCCTTCTTGACGAGCAGCGGCACCATGGACAAGGCAGACGCGACGGCGCGCACGCATATCGCAAAATCGGCCAATCTCGTCGCCGCCATCCGACTGCCCGAGGGCAGCTTCCGCCGTGACGCCGGTACGGACACCGTCGTCGACATCCTCTTCTTCCGCAAGCGCAAGATCGCCGAGGCGCAGGACGACGTTTCGTGGCTTGAGATCGACGAAATCCGCCCGGCTACGGATGACGAAGGCGCCATCCGCGTCAACCGCTGGTTCGCCGACAACCCCGACATGGTTCTCGGCACCCACGCGCTGACCTCCGGTCCATTCGGCGAAACCTATACCTGCCGTCCCCGCGTCGGCGAGGATCTTGCCGCGTCGCTGAACGCTGCCGTCGGCCTCCTGCCGGAAAACGTCTATGACGGCGAGCCGACCGAGATCGATCTCGATCTCGAGGAGGAGCTGGCCGAGATTGTCGACCTGCGGCCCGGCAACGCCAATGTTCGCGAAGGCAGCTACTTCATCGACAACAGGCAGGGCCTGATGCAGATCGTCGACGGTGCGCCCGTCGTGATCAAGGTCAGGAAGGGCCGTACCGGCGACGGTCTGACGGAAAAGCACGTCCGTACCATCCAGAAGCTGATCCCGGTTCGCGACGCGGTGCGCGAGGTGCTGAAGGCCCAGGAGACCGGCCGGCCATGGCGCGACCTGCAGGTCCGGCTGCGCATCGCCTGGTCGAGCTTCGTCAGGGATTTCGGGCCGATCAATCACACGACCGTCAGCATCACCGAGGACGACGAGACCGGCGAGACCCGCGAGACGCATCGCCAGCCGAACTTGCAGCCCTTCCGGGATGACCCGGATTGCTGGCTGGTCGCCTCCATCGAGGACTACGACCTCGACACGGATACGGCCAAACCCGGTCCGATCTTCACGCAGCGCGTCATCGCGCCCCCTGCCCCACCGTTGGTGACGAATGCCGGCGACGCGCTTGCCGTCGTGCTCAACGAGCGCGGCCGCGTCGACCTCGACCATATCGCCGAGCTTCTCCACTGCGACCGCGACAAGGTGGTCGACCAACTCGGTGACACCGTGTTCCAGGATCCGGCCGACGGCGCGTGGCAGACCGCCGACGCCTATCTCTCCGGCCCGGTCCGCACCAAGCTTGCCGCAGCTGAAGCCGCCGCGGCGCTCGATCCGATCTTCGAGCGCAATGTCCGCGCGCTTCAGGCGGTGCAACCCGCCCCTCTCCGTCCCTCGGATATCACCGCGCGGCTCGGTGCGCCCTGGGTTCCGCCCGCCGATGTCGTCGCCTTCGTCAAGGAGAAGATGGAAGCCGATATCAAGATCCACCATATGCCGGAACTCGGTTCCTGGACTGTCGAAGCGCGCCAGCTCGGCTATCGCGCCGCCGGCACGTCGGAATGGGGAACGAGCCGCCGGCACGCCGGCGAACTGCTCGCCGATGCGCTCAATAACCGCGTGCCGCAGATCTTCGACACCATCAAGGACGTCGGCGGCGAACGGCGGGTGCTGAACGTCGTCGATACCGAAGCTGCCCGCGAGAAGCTGCAGAAGATCAAGACGGAATTCGAGCGCTGGGTCTGGACCGACCCGGAGCGGACCGACCGGCTAGCCGGCGTCTATAACGAGCGCTTTAACAACCTCGCGCCGCGCAAGTTCGACGGCTCGCATCTCCAGCTGCCAGGCGCCTCCGCCGCATTCCAACTCTACGCGCACCAGAAGCGCGGCATCTGGCGCATCATCGCCGATGGCGCGACCTATCTCGCCCACGCCGTCGGCGCCGGCAAGACGATGACCATGGCCGCGGCGATCATGGAACAGCGCCGTCTCGGCCTGATCGCCAAGGCGATGCTGGTCGTACCAGGCCATTGCCTTGCCCAGGCCGCCCGCGAGTTCCTGGCGCTCTATCCTTCCGCCCGCATTCTCGTCGCCGACGAGAGCAACTTTACGAAAGACAAGCGGGCGCGCTTCCTGTCACGCGCGGCGACGGCAACCTGGGACGCGATCATCATCACCCATTCAGCCTTCAGGTTCATCGCTGTCCCCTCCGCCTTCGAACAGAGCATGATCCAGGACGAGCTGCAGCTCTACGAGGATCTGCTGACCCGGGTCGAGCCCGACGACCGTGTCTCGCGCAAGCGTCTCGAACGGCTGAAGGAGGGTCTGGAGGAGCGGCTGACAGCGCTGGCTACCCGCAAGGATGATCTGCTGACCATCTCGGAAATCGGCGTCGACCAGATTGTCGTCGACGAGGCGCAGGAATTCCGCAAGCTATCCTTCGCCACCAATATGTCGACGCTGAAGGGCATCGATCCGAACGGCTCGCAACGCGCATGGGACTTGTTTGTAAAGTCTCGGTTCCTCGAAACCAAGAACCCCGGCCGCGCGCTCGTACTCGCCTCCGGCACGCCGATCACCAACACGCTTGGCGAGATGTTCTCCGTCCAGCGCCTGCTCGGCTACGACGCTCTCCATGAACGCGGCCTGCATGAATTTGATGCCTGGGCATCGTGCTTCGGCGACACGACCACGGAACTGGAAATCCAACCGTCCGGCAAATACAAGCCGGTCAGTCGCTTCGCCTCCTTCGTCAATGTTCCGGAACTCATCGCCATGTTCCGGGCATTCGCGGACGTGGTGATGCCCGCCGATCTCCGTGAATATGTGCGTGTTCCGGCCATCTCCACCGGCGGGCGCCAGATCGTCACCGCGACGCCCACCGCGGCATTCAAGATGTACCAGCAGATCCTCGACAGCCGCATCAAGGCGATCGAGATGCGCGAGGGGCCGGCGCAGCCCGGCGACGATATCCTGCTTTCCGTCATCACCGACGGTCGCCATGCCGCGATCGACCTGCGCCTCGTCATGCCCGCCAACGACAATGAGCCCGACAACAAGCTCAACCTGCTTGTCCAGAACGCCTTCCGCATCTGGCAGGAAACGGCGGACCAGGTGTTCGTGCGGTCGGACGGCAAGCCCTATGACCTGCCGGGCGCCGCGCAGATGATCTTTTCCGACCTCGGTACGATCAACGTGGAAAAGACGCGGGGGTTTTCGGCCTATCGCTGGATCCGCGACGAGCTGGTCCGGCTCGGCGCGCCCGCCAGCGAGATCGCCTATATGCAGGACTATAAGAAGTCCGAGGCCAAGCAACGCCTGTTCGGGGATGTCCGCGCGGGCAGGGTGCGCTTCCTGATCGGCTCCTCCGAGACGATGGGCACTGGCGTCAATGCCCAGCTCAGGCTGAAGGCACTCCATCACCTCGATGTGCCGTGGCTGCCGTCGCAGATCGAGCAGCGCGAGGGCCGCATCGTCCGGCAGGGCAACCAGCATGATGTCGTCGACATCTTCGCCTATGCGACGCAGGGTAGCCTGGATGCCAGTATGTGGCAGAACAACGAGCGCAAGGCCCGGTTTATCGCCGCGGCCCTCTCCGGCGACACGTCGATCCGTCGGCTGGAAGATCTCGGTGAGGGTGCCGCCAATCAGTTTGCGATGGCGAAGGCCATTGCCAGCGGCGACGAGCGCCTGATGAAAAAGGCGGGTCTGGAAGCCGACATCGCCCGCCTCGAGCGCCTGCGCGCCGCCCATGACGACGATCTCTTCTCGGTGCGCCGGCGGCTGCGGGAGGCCGAACGCGATATCGAGGTCGCGACGCGCCGGATCGACGAGATCGGCAAGGATATCGCGCGGCTGGCACCGACAGCAGGCGAGGCTTTCACGATGACCGTCCTCGGGGAGCGACACGTTGAGCGCAAGGACGCCGGGCGCGCGATGATGAAGGAAATCCTCACGCTGGTCCAGCTTCAGCAGGAGGGCGAGGCCCAGCTCGGCTCGATCGGCGGCTTCGACGTCATCTACGAGGGCGAGCGCTTCGGCAAGGACGGGTATCACTACCGCACCGTCCTGCAACGCACCGGCGCCGACTACGAGGTCGATCTGCCAGTGACGGTCACACCGCTCGGTGCAATCTCCCGTCTCGAACATGCGCTCGATGATTTCGAGGGCGAGCGTTACCGCCAGCGCCAGCATCTGGAAGACGCCAACCGCCGGCTCGCCTCCTACCGCGCGCACGAAACCGGCACTTTCGCCTTCGCCGACGAACTCGCCGCCAAGCGCCGGGAATTGGAGGAGGTCGAGGAGGTGCTGGCCGCTGAAGCCCGCGCCACCGCCGAGCCTGTCGCGCAAGCGGCGTAATGCCGGCGACGATCATGGCGGGAGCAACGCAGCCGCCGCATAGCTGCGTTGCACAATAAATGTTTTCCAGACGGTCAAGAAACGGGCATTATGCTCGCAGTTGATGCACATGGCGGTTTTCTCCTCCCAGTGCCCGCCGCGTCAGCTGTTCCCCTCTGGAGGTTTCGACCTTCACACTTCAATGGGCCGCGTTTTCGCAGGCCCATTTTTTTTGCTCAGGTTTCGGCCGGTCACATGCGCGATGCTGCCAACCGCGCGATCTCGACCGTCGCATCGTATCCGATCCCGTTCGTCGTGATCGTGACGTCGTCTTTCCCCTTGAACAGATAGACGGCATAATAATCCGTCTCGTTCTGATCGAGCTTTAGCCCCCAGGCGCTGTCGCCGACATCCGGTACCTCGACGATTTCTCCCGGCTTAGCTTGCGCCTTCTGGCCTGCGATCATCTGGTCGAAATACGCCCGCTCGCTGCCGGCCGGCACGCCCTGGCTTTCTCCTGCAAAATACATCACCTGCGCGTAGGCATCGGCCCTCCCGCCCTGCCAGGAGCAGAGATTGGCGCTTGTCTCGCGTATCGTCGCCGGTGCGCCGATGAACCGCTCCATCTCGGCGCCCGTCACCTTCTGGCAAGCAATCACGTCAGGGTTGACGCCCGCCGGTGGCTGTGCCGCGCCATCTGCGGCCAAGGCAGGCGCTACCGTTGCCAGCGCAAATATCATTCCCGTGGTGGTCCGCACGCTCTCTCCTTCAATTCGACTGGCGACGATGCTCGCCGTCAATCCGGGCGAGAACATGGTCGATGGCGAAAGGACGGAAAGGGGAAGAAAAGGGAGAAAAAGGAGGGAAGGAATCCGATCGCAGATCGGTCCTCCCGCCGGCGCTTCGCTCAACCGCCGCCTGCGCATCCCGGCAACTCGTCCTTCGCAGGGCCGTCGGCCCCGCTTGTCCTTCGTCGCAGGGACGCTCGGCGGCAGTTGCGCCGGTCCGGCCGCCCCGCGGTCCGGGAGGTGTCTTCGGAAAAAAGAAGACACGAGAAGGACCGGCAAGAGGGCCGCGTCCGTACCCCGGAAAGGAATATCCCATGCGTGTTGCTGTCGTCGATCCCCGATTGCTCAAGGACAACCCCGACAAGGCTCGCCAGTCGAAATCGTCGCCCCAGGCCGATGCCTTGATGGTCGCCACGATAAAGGCGGTCGGCATCATCAATCCTCCGATCGTTTTCGCCGAACCCGGTGGTGGAAACGGCCTCATCATCGACAACGGCCATCGCCGCCGGGACGGGGCGATCGCCGCCAACCTCGACGAAATCAAGGTGCTGGTCATCGAGGCGGCGAACGACAATGGGGCGATGCGCAACATGGTCGAAAACATCGCACGCGAGAATCTCAATCCCGTCGACCAATGGCGCGGGGTCGAACGCCTCGTCGCGCTCGGCTGGACCGAGGAAGCCATCGCACTGGCGCTTGCCCTCCCCGTCCGCCAGATCAAGAAGCTCCGCCTGCTTGCCAATCTCTTCCCCAGTATGCTGGAGCAGATCGCGCTGGGCGACATGCCGAGCGAGCAGCAACTTCGCATCATCGCCGCCGCCAGCGTCGAAGACCAGGAGTCGGTCTGGAAGGCGAGCAAGCCGAAGAAGGGCGATACGGCGCAATGGTGGTCGATCGCCAACGCTTTGAACAAGAAGCGCATGTATGCGCGCGATGCCAGCTTCGGCGATGACCTTGCCGCATCCTATGGCATCGAATGGTTGGAGGACCTCTTCGCTCCTGCGAACGAGGATAATCGCTACACGACAAATGTCGAAGGCTTCCTTGGCGCACAGCACGAGTGGATGACATCGAACCTTCCGAAGCGCGGCGCGATTGTCGAAGTCAACAGCTATGGCCAGCCGGAGTTGCCAAAGAAGGCCGAGCGCGTCCATGGCAAGGCGCTGAAGTCAGACCGCACGGCAATGTATCTCGACCGTGAGGGCAAGGTCCAGTCGATTGTCTACCGGCTGCCCGACGAAAAGAAATCGACGGTCAAGGGCGGCACGGCAACGATTGGTGGCACCGGCGGCGACGAGCCCATCGTGGCGTCCAAGCCGCGTCCGGACGTGACGCAGCGTGGTCACGACGTGATCGGCGATTACCGCACCGACGCGTTGCACGAGGCACTCGGCCGCGCGCCGATCGAGGATGACACGCTGATGGCGTTGCTGGTCCTCGGCTATGCCGGCACCAACGTCCGCGTCGATTCCGGCGCCGGTGGCGCGATGTTCGGCGGAACCCGCTTCAACCGGCACGCGGCGATGCTGTTCGACGACGACGGGAAGTTCCTGTTCGACCTGGACACCCTGCGGATTGCCGCGCGCAAGACGCTCATCGACGTCCTGTCATGCCGTCGCGGCATGTCGAACAGCGGTGTCCTGTCCCGCGTTGCCGGCGGGGCCATCGGGGCGGATGCCTTCCTTCCGAACATGGGCACCGTCGATTTCCTCGAATGCCTTTCTCGTCAGGCACTCGAAACTTCCTGTAGCGAAGCGTCGGTCTCGCCGCGTCAGCGCGTTCGCGAAACCCGCGCGGCGCTGGTCGAGCATTTCAAGGAGGGGCACTTCGTCTACCCCGCTGCCCGGTTCGCGCCGGAGCTGTCCGAGCTTTCCGAGATCCTCAAGGCCCGCGGCATTGCTGCGGAGGACGACGAACAAACCGAGGACGATCAGGCTGAGAGCGATGGCGAAGAGGCCTCCACCACCGAAGCTACCCCGGAGGTGATCGACGACGCCGCGCAGGCGGACGGCGACACCCAGACGGAGGAGACCGTCATCGAGGACGACACCGCCTATTCGGTCGCCGCTGAATAGGCCGCCGCACTTCCCTTTCCCGCTCGACACCTCCGCCGGCACCACCGGCGGCGGAGGTGTGTCCGGCAACCCGATCCTGCAGGAGAACGCTATGAATGCGGACCTGATCATCTCGCTCGCGCCCATCGGTTCCGTCGTCGAATGGTCCGACGGAGCCCCCCGTCCCCCAGAGCACCACGTCGCGACGCTCTATCACTGGAATCACAACAACGGCGCCGGTCTTCTCGTCCGCAAATGCGGCGAGACTGGTCCGGATCATCCCGGCGCCCAGCCCTTTTTTATGCTCCGCTGTGAGGACGACCTTCGCACGTTTTCCGTCGGCCTTACCTATCGTTTCCGAATTGCCTCCCGCCCGAAGATCGGATCGATCCGGATCTTCGAGCGGGACGATCCCGCCGCCCTGATGCTTCATCTTGCCGATGACTGGGACGCCGCCCGCGCCTGGCTCACCGACAACACCGCCTTGTCCGACGCATTCACGGTTGAAGTCACGGCCGACGAGCTGGCGGCTGATCATGTCGAGGGGAGGACGGCGGCATGAACCCGATCGATCTTCCCGACGATTCTGCTTCGGCCCTTGAGGATACAGGGGTCGAGTTCGGCTCCAGCAGTGAGGGCTTTCCGGTCGCCCGACTGGGCGATCTCCTGCTCGCCATGCTGCCACGCTCGACCGGCGGCGGGTTCCTCGCCAGCGCATGGCGCCTGGCACGACCGCTATCGACGTTGCGGCGCGAGGATTTCTACGAACACGACGGCGAACTTGCCAATCCGGCCGCATTCCGGGCGCGTGTTCTGGAAACCGCGCAGCATAGGCGCGAATTGTCGAGGCTTCAGCGTCTCCAGACCAGGATGGTCTGCAGCACGCCATGGGGGTCTTCACAGCTTGCGACGATCTATGCCGAGGGCATCGCCGCGCACATGACCGCCGGACATGGCGGCTTTCGCCTCTCGGCCGAGCGAAACAAGCGGATCATTCCGTCTCTTCGGATCGGTTCGGGTTGGTACGAGGAGGATGAAGCCTGGGCGATTGTCGCCCTCACCTTCCCCGAGCTGTTTACGAGCTACGAGCGCGCGCTCGCGGATCGCACGATCCGGGACAAATGGCCGGACGAATGGGAGGCGATCTTCGGACGTCCGCTTCAGCCAGGAGAATCGAGCGGCAAGGACCGCCGAGACTTCGAGCACCGTCATGACGGCGACTGGATCGTCGCGTTGGCGATCACCTCCGGCCATCATCCTGGCATGGTCGAAGTGGTGGCCATCCTCGGCGGTCGACGTGGCGCCAATACCATGGAGCGGCGGTTCCTGGTGCCGAAGCCTGAATACGAAGGACGCGGACCGTTCGGCTTCGTCATCGATGAGGGGCGTCATGCCGCCTATGATGGCCCGTCGTCCTTCGTCGGATGGGAGCGGAGGAAAGCGTCATGAACTTGCTTTCCGATTGCCGCTCGCTCCTGTCCCGCATGGAAGAGGCACGCCGGCAGACACAGCACCAGCTCGACCTGATCGACCGGCAGATTATCCGTCGGATGACAGCGGTCATTCCGCACCCGCATCCGCGCCGGCGCTCCTATCGGCGAGGCCAGCCGCCGGAGCCCGGAGCCTTCCTCGCCCGGTATCGCGCCAACCTCGCCGCGATCACGGCCGAGCGGCAGCAGGAGATCGATGCGCTATCGCGCAAGCTCGCCCGGCAGGACCGGGCAATCGCGGCACTGCGCGAGCGACCCGGCGGGCGGACATCGCCATGATTTTCTCCCGCGACCGCTGCGGCGAAACCCGGCCGGACCATCCGGTCACCCGCGTCCCCTGCCCTACCTGCATGGTTGGCGTCGGAAGGTGGTGTTGCCGGCCGTCCGAGCATCGCGCCGCCGGCCCTCGCACTGCGTTCCGGCCCGATCGTCGTCAGGTATCTGGTTCGACCGGACCGGACACGACCATGCGTGGCTGATCGGCGCATGAGGGTGTGAGTGTGCGGACGCTCTTGACCGTCGATTACCTTTCGGTTCCAGCGATGAGCCAACCCCTTGCCGGAGCACCCTTCGGTTCAGCACGGTCGTAATCCGGCGGCCGGTCGTTTCAAGGCCGCTGCGCGCCGCGTTGCGGCCGGTTCACCCTCCCTTCGCAAGGCGAGCCCGCGTCCCGCGCAGGGGCTGTGCCCCCGCTTGTCCGCAAGCCCGCCTTTCGCGCTCAGGCGCCCCGGACCTATGAAAGCGACCGTCTGACCGCCGGCTTTTCTCGACCGCACCGAAGGGCGCTCCGGCAAGGGGTCGGCGCAAGCCTTCGGAAGAAACCGAAAAGGAAATCGAAAATGGCCAAGTCAGCAACCTCCCGCCCGTCCGCCCGCGTCGTCCAGCTCCGCAAGGGTGCAACCCTCGAAATGGTCCGGCTCACCTGCCCGGATGCCGCCCAGGCGATGCGGATCGCCGAAAGCTTCGGGACCGCCGTCGTCGACGGCGACGGCGTGCGCGACACGCATGAACGCCTGATCCTCGAAACCGTCGATGCTCTATCCGAAGGCCTCGGTGAGCGCGCGATGCAGATCCACCTGCAACGCATCGTCGGAGCCTTCGTCGGATCCGCCCATGGCGCTGGCCAGTTCTACTCGCGCGCCGTGACCGAAGCCCGCGATGCCACGGCCAAGGCCGCCAGCGATGCCCGTGACGACGACCGCGATGGCATTGTCGGTTACGACAGTTCCGCCCAGCGCAAGCGGGAATTTGCCGCCGACATGGGTATCCAGGCATTCTCGCTCCGCATGGCCGCCGAAGGCGCGGTTGCGGCCTACGAACACGCTGTCGGGGAAGCCTGGAAGCCCTTCGATCGCCCGATCGACAATCCTGGTCAGACCCTCGACCGCAAAGCGGCCGAAGCGCAGATGGACGCGCTCGGTTGAGCGATCAGGTGGGGCCGCGGCCCCACCATTTCCGTTGCTACCGGGGCCTATTGGCCCTTGGACTCAGCGGAAACTTGGCCGGGTCATCGGTCCATGGATCGAAAATTGCCGCGCCCGAGTGGCGCGTGTCTTTCACGTTGCGCGTGACGAGATAGAGCTCGTATTCGATCGCGGTCGCTGCCAGCATCGTATCGATCACGGGCGGTGGATGCCCAGTGTCCTTTTTGACTTCTCCCGAAATGCGTCCCCACAACCGCACGGCCTCGTCGCGCAGGGAAAGCACACGATCGCCAAACCGATCCGCAAGAGCGTCCCGCGACGCGATATAGCGCGAGCGGTCGGGATGGTCGTTTGGCAGGTTATGAATTCCCTTGTCATACTCGGCGAGTGTCAGGATGCTGAGATAGAAAGTCTCTTCGTCTTGACCAGTCGCCCATGCTTTTACGGAGGGAGCGCCCTGCGGGTTGGTCAGCGCGGCCACCACATTGGTATCGAGCAGCCATCCCCTCACAGCTCGACATCCCGGCCAAGGTCGTCGTCGCGTTCAAGATCCAGGCCCCCGAGATGCAACGCCTCCATGAAGTTGACGAACGGTACGCGTGGCGTAGCCGGTGTCAGGCGCTCGAATTCTTCGACGCTCATGATGACAACCGCATCATGTCCCCGAACGGTTACGCGTTGGGGACCGTCCTCACGGGCATGCCGGACAACCTCGCTGAAGCGCGCTTTCGCGTCCTCGAGTTTCCACCGCCCGCTCATTGTCGGGTTCACTGATCTGTTCGTACCTGAAAGTTGTGTTTGCTTGCCCATTCGTTCCACCTAGTCAGATGGTCAGATATATAGCATGTCCTTCGTTCCGACACCAGATCGAACCTGAAAAGGAAAGAAGAAAGGCGAGCGCCAGGCGACCCGTCCGGCTTCGGTCCTGCCGGAGCCGGGAACCCGCGCAAGGGCTTCGCCCTCCTCCACTTCGTTCCGGCGCTTAGCGTGCGCCGTGCCCCTATGGCTCCGGCTTCCGGACCGCCGTGACGGGGTCGCGATAGGCGCGACCTCTCGAACGGAGGTAAGGAAAATGAGGAAAAAGACCGAAGCGCAGCGCGTCGACATCTACACGCGCATCACCGACAGGATCGTCGAAGATCTCTCGAAGGGGGTCCGCCCATGGGTGCAGCCGTGGTGCGCGTCCAACATGGAAGGCAGGATCACCCGTCCCTTGCGGCACAACGGCCTTCCTTATAGCGGCATGAACGTCCTGCTCTTGTGGTCGGAGGGCATCGCGCGAGGGTTCTCCTCGCCGATGTGGATGACGTTCAAACAGGCGTTGGAGCTTGGCGCAGCCGTGCGCAAGGGCGAGTCCGGCGCGACCGTGGTCTTCGCCAGTCGCTTCAGCAAGTCCGAATCCGATGGTCATGGCGGTGAGATCGAGCGCGAAATCCCCTTCCTCAAGGCGTATACCGTCTTCAACGTTGCGCAAATTGACGGCTTGCCCGACCGGTACCACCACGCCGCAGCGCCAATTACCGATCCCGTCGAGCGGATCGAGCATGCCGATCGGTTCTTCCGCAACACCGGCGCGCATATCCGCCATGGCGGCGACCGGGCCTTCTTCAGCCCTGCGTCCGACCACATACAGATGCCAGTTGTCGAAAGTTTCAAGGATGCGGCCTCCTACGTGGCAACCGTGAGCCATGAGGCCACCCACTGGACGGCGCCGGCGCATCGCGTCGGCCGCGATCTCAGCCGCTACAGCAAGGATCGCAGCGAACGCGCCCGCGAAGAACTGATCGCTGAACTCGGCAGTTGCTTCCTCTGCGCCGATCTCGGCATCGTGCCCGAACTGGAGCCGCGCCCGGATCACGCATCCTACCTTCAGTCGTGGCTGCAGGTGCTCTCCGACGACAAGCGGGCGATCTTCGCTGCCGCCGCGCACGCTCAGCGCGCCGTCGCCTACCTTCACAGCCTGCAGCCGGCCGCGGCCGAAGAGCGGGAGGCAGCATAATGGCTCCCCTCCCCGCAAACCGCCTTCTGATCCTCGCCTGCTCGGCGACGAAGCGCGACGGCCCGGCCTATATGCCGGCCATCGAACGCTATGACGGCCCCCTATGGCAGACGCTGCGATCGGTGGACCCGCGTGGAGAGAAGGCGAAGGTCGCCTTTCTTTCCGCGCGCTTGGGGTTCCGTGCCGCATCCACGCCGATCGAAATCTACGACGCGCGCATGACCCCGGCGATCGCGGCCGAGATTAAGGCGGGCGATCTCGGAACGCGGTGGCCGAAGCAGAAGACCCAGCGCCGCGTCATCGCCTCCGGCGAGCATCCCGGAATGCACATCGCGACGCTGACGGGCTATGGGCGCATTCCCTTCTCGGATATCGCCCTCGTCGGCGGCCATCTTTATCTCGATGTCATGCGTCATCTCATCGATCTGTTCCGCGAGCGCGGACATATCGTCGGCGATGGGAGGATCACCGAGATCAACGGCTCCATCGGCATCATGCGGCGGGATCTTCGCCGCTGGCTTGACCGCGAATTCGCGGAGGGACGCTGATGCTCAACGCTCCGCCTGTTTTCGAGCCGGTGGGGGGAAACCCCTCCGCCATTCGCCTTCGCGCGCTGAGCCTTGGCGCTGGGGTGCAATCCACGACCCTCGCTTTGATGGCCGCCCACGGTGAGATCGGTCCGATGCCCGATTGTGCGATCTTCGCCGACACGGGCTGGGAGCCACAGGCTGTCTATGATCATCTCGAATGGCTCATGTCCGGCAACGTGTTGCCGTTTCCCGTGCATATCGTCTCCGCCGGCAATATTCGTGACGACCTGATCGGCGCCGGCGACGGCAAACGCTGGGCGTCGATCCCGGCCTTCGCAAAGACGGTAACGCCCGTCGGTGCGGCTGTCCCGGTCTACGACGAGGACGATGACGGAGAGCTGATCGAAATCGGCACACGCGCAACAGCCCGCGAGACCGTGTCGATCGGCATGATCCGCAGGCAGTGCACCACGGACTATAAAATCGTCCCGATCCGACGAAGGGTCCGAGAGCTTGCCGGCCTCGCCCGCAAGCGTTCCCCTGACCATGCCGTGGTGGAGCAATGGATCGGCATCAGCTGCGACGAGATCGTCCGGGCGAAGCCCAGCTTCGAGCCTGGCAGGTCAAGCGCTTTCCGTTGATCGAAAAGCGCATGAGCCGACGGGATTGTCTCGCCTGGCTGCGCCGGCACAGCTATCCTGATCCCCCAAAGAGCGCCTGCGTGGGGTGCCCGTTTCATGACAACGCGCGCTGGCGCTTCATGCGTGACCACGATTTTGCGGCGTGGGCCGACGCCATTGAGGTCGACCAGGCGCTACGCAATGGCATCAGCGGTATTCGCGGTGAGGTTTTTTTGCATCGCTCGTGCGTGCCGCTGGACGAGGCCGATCTCTCGACGGCGTCAGATCGCGGACAGCTCGACCTCTGGCCGAACGAATGCGAGGGGATGTGCGGTGTCTGACGACCCCCGTGAAAATCGGGGCCGCCGCTCCTGGTACGCCCCCAGACGCAACGGCCCCACTCCGCGACCACTCCCGGTCTTTCAGCGAACCGGGAGCGAGTGAAAGCTTAGCCACTCGCGATAGCTGCGGCTTTCATGAAAGTGCCAGGATATCGAAATCCTGCCATGAAATTCCAACGTCTTCGGTATCAGCCGGTGCCTGCGGTAGGGAGCCGCCCTCAACAGAGCACGGAGCGCTGCCGCGGGGGCAGTCGGTCCCGCCTCCTCTTCGAGCCGCTACGCTGAGGCTCCTGCGGCTGCCCTGTTTCCCGCGCCGGCGCGTCGAGAATTCCCGAAATCCCGGCCTCCGGCCGTCGCTATGCTCATTTCTCCGATGCTCTTCATCTCTCCAGATCTCGTCTAGCCCGCGTCGCGGCGCGTCGGCGAGATTGAGGTCCGGCCGCCGCCGGACCCGTACTTCCCGTCCCTCGTCCTGAAAGGAAAATCGATGACCAAACTGCATCCCCTCACCCAAACAGAGCACGATGCCATTTGCGATTATGCCCTGGAGCATGGGCGGTACTGGTAAGCCAGTCTGCGCGATTACTGGATGAACGCGCGAACCACAGGCGTCATGCAGGCGCTGCGAAACAGCCATGGCCCGAGCTGGTTGGTTTCGTTTTCACTGACGCGGGATGAATCTTCGGCAGGACCAATCCGTGCAATATCTGTCACCGCGGGCAATGGCGACATCTTCGAAGCGACCATGATGGGAGCCGATGATCCCTGGACGATCACCTACCCCGAAGGGCAAGACCGATTTTACGGAACCGAACTCGAGGTCCGCGCGCACATCAGGCAGCTCATCCTGTCTCGTGCGGCCGCAAAGGTCGCGCCGTAAGTCGACATGGGGAGTTACGCGGACGCTCGTCGACCTGGAGGCTGATTCTGTATCTTGTCTTTGGCCATCGCCTGCGGCGACCGCGCTCTATGCCTCCGGCACGTAGCCAGCCTTCGGCCGTCTTCGCCGATTCCGGTGACGATCGACTTGTCCGGGTCGGCGCTTCGCCACCTCTATTGTAGTCCCGGCCGCGCTGTCTTCTCCAGATGGGCGCGAACGGTCGCGCTGGCCCATGGTGATTGGCGCGGCAACCGGAAGACCAGGGAGCGCCCCGCCTTGGCAGGCGGGCTGAGCATCAGTCATCCGTTCGACGGCGGCAGCTCAGGTGAACCCGGCGGCATGGCGCTGCCAAGGTAGCAGATGACCGGAGTGCATGGAAGCGGTGCCCCTATGCCTGCGGAAGAAGAGGATTCCGTGTCATCAAGGGTGTCGTCGTCCTACCGGCATTCGAGGAAAACCCTCCGACAGCCAACGCGGAAGGAGCGATATCGTCGGCAGTGGGCTCAATCGTCTGCGGCGCCACACCGGACATATACCTGCAGCGCAGTGTCGCCGACGAGGTTGCCGGCGGGAGCGAAGAAGGCCTGACGATGACGGCCCGCCATTTTCGAGACCCTTCCGGTTTGGTCAACCCTGGCGCGGCCAACACGTCCTCGATGTGGCATGTCTGATCGGAGACCGGCTGCGCCTCGATCGTCCTCCCGCAACGGCCGTCTCCAACTTTCTTCCCCTGCCGGAACCCACCCCATTCGACAAGTCGAACAGGGACCCCGGGCCGCCGTCATTCCTCGCTGGACAAGAAAGCCGGCTCCGGCCGCCCTCCACTTCGTTCCGGCCCAAGGGGTGCGGTCCGATCGTCCCCGATCCTTTCGACAGCCATCGAGGTCGCGATGGACGCGACCCGAGCAACCCGAAAGGATCTCGAAAATGGCTATCATCGGCAACTTCTCCACCAACGGCAACCTCATCAGCGGCGCGGTCCGCACCCTGACGGTATCGATGAAGGCACGCCTGGTTCCGATCGAGCGCACCTCGCGCGACGCTCCCGACTTCCGCGTGATGGCGGGCATGGCCGAGGTCGGCGCAGGCTGGAACGCCACCTCCACCGACGGCGAACCCTACATCTCGGTCAAGCTCGACGACCCGAGCTTCAACGCCCCGATCAACGCGGCCCTGTGGCCGAGCCAGGCCGACGGCGACTACGACCTGGTCTGGAACCGCCAGAAGCGTGACGCCTGACATCGGAAGCCCCGCCTGCCAAGGCGGGGCGCTCCCCTCTTAAGATGAGCGGGAAACGGGCATCGAGCCCGCGTCCCGCTTTCCGGGTGCCATTCGGAGAGGAAAAGTCTGCTCAGTCCGTCCGAGGGTGCCATGGCGGCAGGCAGGCCTCAAGGACATCGTGGTTCCCCCAAATTTCAGTCCCGCCCCTTGAGGGCCGCGCCAGAAATTCGGCTCCCCCACTCGCCGGCTCCGCCGGTCGCGTTCCGCGATCCTTGACTCCTGCCTGCCACCATGACCGCGCGCGTCGTCTTTCACAAAACGTCAAGGAGACGACGATGACCTACGACCTCGACCGCACGATCCTCGAACTCGAAGCTGAAGCCCGCAACGCCGATCCGGCCGAGCGCCGTCAGATCGAGGCCGAACTCGGCCTGGCGCGGGCCGAACGGGAAACGATCCTGGCCGAACAGGACGGTCGCATGAGCGCCGAGCCGCCGTTCTAGGGGCGGTTTCTGCCGTGTCGACGGGCCAGCCGCGGATCGACCGACGCAGCCGGCGCGAAGCCCAGCTTCGCCTTTCCAGGCGGGAGGAAAGCGGCCGGAGGAGGAGAAAGGCCGGTTGCCGCTCCTTCCTTTCGATGCCCTGTCATCGGCATCGGGGATGTTGCATCCCTCCCGGCGCGCCGCAACCCGCCGCCGCCAGAATTTTCCCCGCCTGCGGCTCCTCGCGCGCCAAAATTCAGGTGCCGTCTGGTCCTCCGCATCCGCTGCGGCCGTCCCGGTGCAGCGCGCCTCTCCGGGTTGCCGCCTATCCCCGCAATGAAAGCTTATCGAAAGGAGTAGAGATCATGCGCCAACTCGCCAAATTCCTCACCGTCACCGGCCGACGCCTCCGCACCCTCGCCAAGGTCGCCGCCCAGTTCTTTCGCAAGGGCAAGCTCGGCCTGAAGATCGCGTTCAAGATCCCGTTCTTCGTCGAGATCGAAGTCGCCTTTGAGACTGACTGGACCCGACGTCGATGAGGCTTCCCGCGAGGCCCGTCGTCGCGGGCCTCCTCCCCCTCCCTCAGACGGCGCGGTCGGTTCGACTCGGTCCCGCAGGACGATAGCCGCGCGCCCGCTTCTGGCGTAGGAGATCGAGGAACAAGTGAACCGCCTCTTCCTCCCGCTCGAAATGATGCACCTTCTCCTGGCCCATCCTGCCGATGCGTCCCCATCGCCGTGTCAGGCAGGCCGTTCCGAACAGCGTCGGTTCGATCGTCATGGCGTAATACCGGGCCATGTTCTTCGTTGGCTCGGTGCGCTCGACATAAAGCTGGTAGGGCTGCGTGATCATGACGGAATCGTCGCTAATTGGGGCATTACTGTCCAACGACAATTCTGAATCGTTCGGACTTGATTGATTCACGTCGTTGATGGACGGCTGGACCGAGGAGAATCGGGCGAGATGCTTTGGCGATCGCGTGTTAGTCGATGCGCCGGGGAGCCCGAATACGGTGTCCGCCCATTCAACCCACCCCTCTCAAACTCTCCCCATGAAAGGTCAGGGCAGGATCTGCCGCCTCAAACACCCCACCCAAGGAAGGGCAAGCCCCTCCCTTGAACTCTACACTGGGGGAAGGGGATGGTTTCTTCCTCCCTTTCCTTAGACCCTATGCCTTTCCCGAGGGTGGCCCTTCGACGTGGACTTTTCGTTTTGCCTTGTTTCCCAAGGGGTTCAGCGAGTTGCCACATGGCAACTTTCGGCCCGGATCACCTATCCTGCTCCGCGGGAATCCTCATCGCTGGTTTCTACAAATCGCGTTAAGGTTTTGTTAACCCTATTTTCCTTGCCAACGATTGCGACTCGGAGCATTCTCGCCTACGACTTATTCGCCAACTTTGGAGAATTTTCGTAGTTATGTTGAAGGCTCGTAGTCAAGCCGCCGTTCCAGAGGCACCGAAGCCGTTGATGACCGACGTCATCGCGGGCGATGGCGCTGCGCTCTCCGAAGAGCTGCTTGCGATGCGCAAGGCGCTGTTCCCACCCGTTTCGAAAAAGACCCTTCGCTCTTTCTCCTCCGTCGAATCCGCGAAGTTAATTGGTATTGGCGACGCATACCTTCGTCAGCTTTCTCTTGGCGGGAAGGGCCCCCAGCCGGAAATCGGGTCTGGCGGCCGCCGCTGGTATAGCCTGGACCAGATTAATCAGATTCGCGCCGTCTTGGATGAGAATTCGAAGAGCAAGAATTATGTCCACCGGCGCAGGCCGGGTGAGCATTGCCAAGTCATGGCCGTCGTCAATTTCAAAGGTGGCAGCGGCAAGACCACGACCGCCGCTCATCTCGCGCAATATCTAGCGCTCCAGGGCTATCGCGTCCTTGGTGTCGATCTCGATCCGCAGGCCTCTATGACGGCATTGCACGGGTATCAGCCCGAGTATGACATCCAGGCGAATGAAACCATGTACGCTGCAATCCGCTACGATGATAAGCGGCGTCCCCTCTCGGAGATCATCAAGCCGACCTACTTCACCGGCCTCGATCTTATTCCCGGCAATTTGGAGCTGATGGAATATGAGCACGATACGCCCCGGGCCCTTGCAGAGCGATCCACGGAGCCCTTTTTCGGTCGCGTTGCATCCGCGCTCGGTTCCGTGGAAGCCAGATACGATGTGATCGTGATCGACTGCCCGCCACAGCTCGGTTTCCTGACACTGGGAGCGCTTTGCGCTTCGACGGGTCTGTTGATCACCGCCCATCCGCAGATGCTCGACGTCATGTCGATGTGCCAATTCCTGCTAATGACGTCCGACCTGCTCAGTGTGGTGCAAGATGCCGGTGGTGATCTCGACTATGATTTCATCCGATATGTCGTGACCCGTTACGAACCATCTGACGGCCCACAGGCGCAGATGGTCGGCTTCATGCGCTCGCTGTTTCGCGAAAGAGTGCTCACAAACACAATGCTGAAATCGACGGCAATTTCCGACGCTGGCTTGTCGAAGCAGACCCTGTACGAGGTGGGCCGTGAGAACTTCGCCAGGTCGACGTATGACCGGGCCATCGAGTCGCTCGATGCCGTAAACGGGGAAATCGAGAGCCTGATGAAGCAGGCCTGGGGGAGGGCGTCATGAGCCGCAAGGATACGCTCAAAGCCATGCTTTCCAGGCGAGACAGCGAGTTGCCACATGGCAACTCCGATGAGGAAGCGCACGAACTTGAAGCGGGCCAAGAGAAGAAGCTTCAGCATATCCGCTCGGGCGCCGTTGGGGCCATGGGACGATCGTTGGGCAACATTGTTAGCGCCGCAGACCAGGCGCGTGCCCTGATCGCGGAGGGGGCGGCAGTTGTCGATATCGCCCCCGACTTGATCGACAGCTCCTTCGTCTCCGATCGTCTGACGGATGACGGCGATAGCTTCCAGCAACTGCTGGAGGCTATCCGCACCTCCGGTCAGAGGAGCCCGGTCCTTTTGAGGCCGCACCCTGAAAAGTCTGATCGCTACCAGGTCGTCTTTGGTCATAGGCGCGTGCGCGTTGCCACCGCACTCCGGCGCCCCGTCAAAGCGGTCGTGAAGAACCTGTCCGACGAAGAACTGGTCGTTGCACAAGGTCAGGAAAACGCAGCGCGGGCCGACCTTAGCTATATCGAGCGCGGCCTGTTTGCTCTCGCACTCGAGGAGCGCGGCTTCGACCGGCAGGTAATCATGTCCGCATTGGGGATGGAGAAGACCCAACTCTCAAAACTTATGAGCGTCGCGCACTCGGTGCCCAGATCGATCATCGAAGCAATTGGACCAGCCCCGAAGGCTGGACGACCGCGCTGGATGGGATTGGCCGAGAAGCTCGCGGCAAGCAAGCCGAAGGCACTCGACGGTCTTCTGCAGAGCAAGGAATTCCGGGCTGCTGACACCGACGACCGCTTCGCGATGGTGATGGATGTGCTGACAGCAAAGCGCAAGGGAGTGAAACCCGAGACCGTCAAGTCAGAAAGCGGCCAGAAACTCGCGACCGTGCAGAGATCTGCCAAGGCCCTCAATCTGAGTTTCGATGAGAAATCTTCGCCTGCATTCGGCGATTTTGTGATCAGCAAACTCGAGCAGCTTCATCGTGAATATCAGGCGTCGATGGAGAGCTGACGTGGTTTACTTCTAGGACGACGGAAAGGATCAATCCGCAAAAGAAAAAGGCCCCCAATCGGTAAACCGTGGAAGCCTTCCTCGTATTCTGTAGCAAGATCGAGAATCGCATTTCCACGAATCACAGTCAAGAGTCTTTGGCACCGTTTTGGTGAGTGGATTTCTTTTGCCCTTTGAAAGGTGAAAGAAAATGCAAATTGGACGTGTGACAACGCCCCATGGGCGGCCGATGACGCTTGCCCTGGTGAGAGGCCAGCTCGAAACTGCCGACCGCGGCGCGGGCAAGGCGGTCAATAAGTGGAAAGTCTTCAATGACGTCGGCGAGGCGAAGGATGTGTTCGGCCTCCAGGATCGTTCGATAACGGTGCTGCAGGCACTGCTGAGCTTCTATCCGAGCGATGAACTCGCGGATGAGAGCGGTGGTCTGGTCGTTTTTCCGTCGAACAATCAGCTGTCGCTGCGCGCGCACGGCATCGCCGGCACGACCTTGCGCCGGCATCTTGCCGCGCTGGTCGATGCCGGCCTGATCGAGCGCCGCGATAGCCCGAACGGCAAGCGCTATGCGCATCGGGGTAGGGGAGGGGACATTGAGGCTGCTTTCGGCTTCAGCCTCGCGCCTCTGCTCGCCCGTGCGAGCGAGTTGGCCAGCCTGGCGCAACAGGTCGCTGCCGAGCGTCTTCAATTCAAGCGCGCGAAAGAGGCGTTGTCGCTTTGCCGCCGTGACGTTCGCAAGCTGATCTCAGCCGCCATGGACGAGGGCGCGGATGGCGATTGGGAGGCGATCGAGGCGATGTACATTGCGCTCCTGGCCCGTCTGCCGCGCTCTCCTCGTCGTCAGGACGTCGATGCGGTGCTCGAAGAAATGGCGCTTTTGCGTGAGGAAATCATCAACCGACTGGAAATTCAGGTAAAAGCAGAAAAAACGGGTGTCAATGACAGCCATGGCAGTCGTCACATACAGAATTCAAAACCCGAATCCTTCCATGAACTTGAACCTCGCTCCGAAAAAGAGCAGGGCGAGATGCCGAGCCCGAAACCGAACCGGACTGCCGAGCCTTTGAAAGCTTACCCGTTGCCACTGGTGTTGAGGGCCTGCCCGCAGATTGCCGACTACGCGGCCGGCGGCCGGATCGAGAGTTGGCGCGAGCTGATGACGGCCGCCGTAACCGTCCGATCGGCGCTCGGGGTCAGCCCGTCGGCCTATCAGGAGGCTTGCGAGGTGATGGGGCCGGAGAATGCCGCGATTGCGGTCGCCTGCATCCTGGAGCGGGCCGAGCACATCACCTCGCCCGGCGGCTATCTGCGCGATCTCAGCCGCAAGGCGGCGCGTGGTGAATTCGGGCTCGGGCCGATGCTGATGGCGGCGCTCAGGGCGAATGGGGAGGCCGCAAAGCGAAGCGCGTGATGACCTCTCCCTTTTCCCGCTCAGGAAATATCGGGAATCCGCTCGGCGATCTTTTCGAGATAGTCGTCGATCGCCTCCTCGATGTAGGAGTTGAACTTCCGCCGCTCGATCGCAGCGAGGATCTTCAGCTTCTTGTGGACCTCGGCGCGGATATGGATGCCGGTGGTGACTTTCTCGGTGTCGCGGAAGCGTTTGCCGGCAACCGGGTCGCGGCTTTCGCCCCTGGCCACCATGTTGCGGAGCTGGCCGCGCGCCAATGGCGGCTTCGCTGATGGTGCCGGCGCCTGGTCTTCTTCAGCGGATTTTGCGGGGGAAACCATCTTTTCGCGAACCGAAGGGCGATCGCGGCCTGTCGAGATCAATCCGAGGACGAGGTTCTTGCTGTCTACGCCGTCGCTCATCGCTTTGCCTCGCTTGTCTTCGACCGGTAGAGGGCAAGCAACTCGCCAAGGAGCGTTTCCATCTCGGCGATCGCCTTCGGATCAGGCTTCGCTGATGTCTGGAGCGTGCCGGCGGCGCCAATCGATTGATAGGACGCGCGGCGCGCGATCGGTTGGCTGGCGAGAGCGACACCGCTCTCGCGTAAAATTTCCCGGAGCGGCTCATGCGCCTTGGCGCGGCCGGTCACCAGATCGTGCTGGTTGATGACGATCATCGTCGAGAGCTTGCGCTTCTGATCCTCTTCGACCACCGGCACATGGTTCAGCGCGAGCTGCATGCCGGCAACGACGTCGTCCTGGGTCGTCTGCAGCGGGATCAGCACGATGTCGGCACAGTAGAGGCCGGCGAACAGGTTTTCGTTGGTCGTGCCCTCGACATCGACGAAGACGATCTTGCCCTCCTGCTGATGATGGAGAGCGAGCTTGTAGATCTGGTTGGGATCGAGGCAGCTTTCGGCTTCCAGCCGGTCGGGCCAGACGTCCATCTTTTTCGACATCGTGACCCAGCGCATCGTATTGGCGTCACGACACGAAAGTGTTGGATCTGTCCGACTTTTGAGAACGTATGGTGATCACGCTGCGAGGATAGATGTTTCGCGCCGCAATGGCCTGAGATCAACGCCGTCTGTCGGGGTCCAGATGTAATCGCCGGTGAGACTGATGTGCTGCCAGCCGAGTGGGGTAATGTGTTTGATGATGTCAAGCGGCGTGGGAATGCCATCTCGGTTGAGCTCGGCGAACGCCGGTTCGAGATAGAGTGTGTTCCAGTAGACGATGGCGTTGATTAGCAGGTTCAGTCCAGATGCTCGGTAGAACTGGCTCTCGAAAGTCCGGTCGCGCAATTCTCCCAGGCGATTGAAGAACAGTGCGCGGGCCAAGGTGTTCTGGGATTCGCTCTTGTTGAGGCCGGCCGTCGCGTTCCTGCGCATTTCGGGGTTCTGCCACCACTGGGGCAGAAAGATGGACCGATTGATGCGACCTAGATCGCGTAGCGCCAACGCCAGTCCGTTCTGGCGTGGGAATGCGGACAGCTTTGCCAACAGGGTCGAAGGCCGAACCTGCCCGGAACGGATCGTCGTGACCAGCCGCAGGATGTCGTTCCAGTTTGCCTTGATCCGCTCGACGTTAATGTGCTCGCCAACGAGCGACGCCAGGTTTTCGGGAGGCGTGTCGCCCGGGAAGAGATAGAGCTTGCGATCCTTGAGACCGCGCAGCCGAGGCACAATCTGGAAACCAACGAGATGGCAAAGGGCGAAGCTCATATCGCTTACCCCTCCGGTATCGACATAGTGGGTTTCGATGGCGAGATCGCTGCCATGATAGAGCAGTCCATCGAGGACGTAGATGGCTTCGCTCGCATTGGCATTCATGGCGATGATGTAGAAAGCGCCGTACTGGTCAGAGGTGAACCGGTAGAATTTGGCGCCGGGGTTGGGACCATAGCGGCCGTTGAGGTCGCCGATCGCCTCGGCGTGTCCGCCCGCCGGAAAATACTGGCCATCGGAGGATGACGTTGTTCCATCGCCCCACAAGCTTGCCAGAGGCAATTGCCTCTGGGCGTTGACGAGAATGGCGTGCGCGGCCGTGTAACCTTCCTCGCGAATATGCCAGTCGTGCGCCCAGGCGAGTTGGCGCATCGTAATGCCGGGGGAAACGTCCGCCATTCTCGTGAGACCGAGATTGATGCCGTCCGCCAAGATGGCGGTGAGGAGCGCAAGCTTGTTGTCGGCCGTCCGACCGCTACGCAAATGGGTAAAGGCGTTCGAAAATTCCGTTCGGGCGTCAACCTCGAGCAAAAGGTCAGTGATGCGGATCGCAGGCAGACGGCTTTCCACCTTTAGCTTCAGCGACTTGGCGATATCCGGAAACATAGCCTTGTGCGGCGTGACGCTAAACCCCGCCCCGGTCAGTTCTACATCGTCGAGCTCGCCGGCTGCGGCCAGACGCGAGAGGTCAGCCAGTCCATCGTTCAGCAGCTGGCGCTGTTGGCGAAGATAAGTTTCGACATCGGTATCAACGGCGATTGGAAGCGGTCCTTCCTCACGCATCAGCTCGAATGTCGGCGTGGGAATGAGAAAGCTTTCGAAAGACTGGAAGCGTTTGGCTCCTTCCACCCAGATATCGCCCGCATCGAGCCGGCGCTTCAATTCGCTGAAAAGGCAAAGCTCATAAGCCCTGCGATCAATCTTTCCATCTTTGAGTATGAGAGGCATCCAGCCCTTCGGCGCAAAGGAGATTGGTGCCTTGTCGGGTATGGTCCTTTTGCGCGAACGATATAGACCCGCGACCACGGATAGCGCCCGCAAGAGGTTCGCCGCCACTGCGTGACCGCGGAACACGAGAGTGGAGAGAAACTGTGGCGCCAGTTTCCTGATCGTCGGATAGCGCTGGAGCATTTCGATTTTACCGTCGATAACATCCGGCGCGATCAGCGTATCAACCGCCTGGACACTGGTTGTAAAAGCTGGCCATTGGATGACCAGATCAAGCGCTTTGGCCATGTCCTCACCCTTCTCTCTGGCCTTGATGATCGCATGGCAGACTTTTGAAACGTCCTTCAACGGCGTCTGCACTTCCCGAACGGATCGGGTGACGCGAGCAGCCGCCTGGTTATTGGCTCGCCGCGTTAGGATGCCCATGAGTTTCTTGAACATGTCGATCGCGCAATCGGTGAGATGGCGGGAAAGGTGGAGCACTGTTGCAGCCAGGACAGCATGGCGGCGTTCAGTGTTAAGGTCGCGCAGATGCTGCGCGCTCATTCGCGTCCCCTCTGCAGCAAATTCGTCAAAGACCTTGGCCGGAATTCGATCCATCAACGTCGTCGGCAGGTTCAGAGACCGGAGAAAACGAATGCGCTCGGCAATTCTGTCGAGGTTGACGGCGGCTGGCGACAATGCCGGCGTTCTCGCCCAGGCAAGAATGGTCACGCTTGTCCCCTCACGCGGATCGAGAAGCTTGTCCAGATCGAGCTTTTGGCCTTCTGAGATCCCGCCGGCCAAGGCCCGATGAGCAATACGAATGCCGCGCCTGATCGCCACATGAATGATGGCTTCGAGCGCTGGCCGCGCTGGCAAGAGAATTCTCCTGCGTCGCAGTTCTTCCACGACCATATCCGCCAATACATCGGCCTGGCGCAGGGTTTGCGCGGCAGGTGTCAGCCAGCCTGTGAGTGCCCGCACGTCCGAAGGCACAAACGGACGCATCTGCATTCTGTCGAAAAGCAGGGCCAGATGCTCGCGCCGCGTCTGTGGGCGCTCGAAATAACGATCGATCTCATGGTGATCGGCGCCGATCTGCCGCGCCAGAAATCGTAAGACGCCAGCCGGCAGGACCTCGCCATCCGCAAGCGGTCGGCCAGGGTATCGTAGCGTGGCCAGAACACAGGCGAGGCCCAGTCTGTTCGAGGCCTTGTTCTGTCGCATGATCAGGTCGAGATCCGATCGATCCAGCGTGTAATGTTTGGCGATCTCCCTTTCGTTATCCGGGATGATCGTCGCCTGTTGCCACCATGCCTCGCTCAGTAATGCTCTTCGCGCCATTCTCTGATCTTCCCGTTTCGCCGCGGAGAGTGCAGCGAAACGGAAAATGCGTGTCCGACAAACGAACGTTTCGCGGCATCCACAGTTCTTGTCCGCAAACCTTGTCATGAAACGGCAAATCGGACAATGTCCGAATTCAACGGAAAAACGGACAAACCACGTCTCATGACCTCTATCGGCTATGCAAGGGTCTCCACCGGCGAGCAGGACACCGCCCTGCAACTCGACGCTTTGCGCAAAGCAGGTTGTGAAAGGCTGTTCGAGGATAAGGCATCCGGCGTGAAGACTGACCGCCCCGGATTGGCTGAGGCGATCCGCTACGTTCGCGACGGCGACACGCTCACAGTCTGGAAGCTCGACCGCCTCGGCCGGTCGATGAAGCACCTCATCGAGATCATCACCGAACTGGAGGCCAAAGGCGTCGGCTTCCGATCCATCACCGAAAACATCGACACCACGACATCCGGCGGTCGCCTGGTCTTCCACCTGTTCGGCGCGCTGGCACAGTTCGAGCGCGATCTGATCCGGGAACGAACACGTGCCGGTCTGCAAGCCGCAGAGGAACGCGGCCGACGCGGTGGCCGACAAGTCGTCGTAACCCCGGACAAACTTGCCAAAGCCCGCCAGCATCTGGCGGCCGGTTTGAACGTCCGGGAAGCCGCGGCCCGCGTGAAAATCGGGAAAACCGCCCTCTACGAAGCTCTCAAGGCCGACAAAGCAACGACATCCACGGTTAAACCAACCTGAGTTCCGGATACGTTCTTAAAAGTCGGACAGATTCGCCACTTTCGTGTCGTGACGCCGTATTGGCGCGACTGTCGGCATCGATCAGGAAGACGTCGTTGCCGGCATGGGCGGCCGTGCCGGAGAGAGCGCGGACGAGGGTGGTCTTGCCGGTTCCGCCCTTGGGATTGGCGATGGTGACGATCATGATGGCTCCTTCATTCTGAGAATAAACTATAGTTATTTCCTCGCTTGTCTTTCCGCAATGCATTCGTTGCCCTTTGTTCGTTCACCGTTGATGATTGTCGATTGCTGATTGACCGCCGACAACGGGCAATGACCAACAGACAATTGCCAGTTGCCCGTTGACAATGAGTAACGGAAGCGCGGTTAACTGTCAGTGATTAATGGGTAATTGGGCGATTGCCAGTGATATCGCTAGCAATGATCGCACGAACAACGGGGAACTGTTAACGGGCCGGGTGGCGTTGGAGGTGCGTGGTTGTGGTGGGAGCTTGGGCGAGAGTGTTTGTATTGTGATGATGAATTGTAATAAAATATATTTTAGTTATAGGTGGCAGGATAGTCAAGTTTGTGGTACAAACTCGACGTCGCCCCGCCTCCGGCAGGGCTCAGGTTCGCGCCGGTGGCGCTCTGGGGTCGCCTCCGGCAACCTCGCAAGCGGAAGGAAAGCGATGCGCAGCGAAGTGGTCAGGGTCCGTCTAAGGCCGGAGGAGCGGCAAGCTCTTGCGGACCTTTGCGGTGAAGACCGCACCGCCAGCGATGTGATCCGGCTGCTGTTTCGCGACCGGGCTGGGCTTCCGCTTCCCGTTGGACCCGTCGAAGCCGACGCTTTACGAGCTACGAACGAGGAGCTTCGCCGCATCGGTATCAATCTCAACCAGGCAGTTCGGGGTATTAATGAAGGCCGCGTCGGCTATGAACCCCATCTTGACGCAGCACTTCGCAGCCTTCTCGAAGGTGTCTTCCGGCTGCGGGCCGACGTTGACCTGATGCTGCGGATCAGCCGACGGGGGCGGAGGAGAGATGGTCATGGCGTATGACTGGACGAGCCTGCTCAGTGATATCGAGGGCTTCCAGGTGCGTCGGACAAAGTCGCTCCTCGAAGAGGAAGACGAGCGCCACAGGCGCGCAGGAATGGTGCGGATGGCCATTACCGCCGAGGCGCCCCAGCAACGATACGTGCCAACGGGCATCGCCAGCAAAGCCCGGCCAGCTGCTGTCCTCTCACCAGAACCGACTATCGCCTCCATCCTCCAGCCTGCAAGTGCCTCCGAGCGGGACGTGATCACCCTTTTTGGCGCTCTTGGTGCTGGTTCGAAATCCGTAGAGGATGACGAGCTGCGGAGATCGGGCGGCGGCGGAGGAGGGGCTGGCGGGACGCCGCGCGTCGACCGGCCGCCGGTTATGCGATCTTCTTCCCGCAAGCCGTCATCGATGGAGACGGCGAGCCGGGCGGCGATCGCGGCCGGTGCGCAGGCAGTCGTCATCAAGGTCACATCGACTGTTTCGAGCAGGGCGTCGGCCGTGGGTCTGATGACCTATCTCGGTACGCGGGAGGTCGAAAAGGAAAACGGAGAGAAGGGAAAGGTCGACATCCCGATTATCGACCAGGAGGGTGTGACGATTGCGAGCCGCGAAGAACGGGCGGCCGTTCTGCAGGAGTGGCTGTCAGAGTTTCGCGAAGCCTATGCGGTGAACGCAGTTGCCACCTTGTCGATCAATTTGCCGGAGGCGGTGAACGATGAGGATCTTCACGATGCGCTGAACTCGGCGTTCGGCTCCAAGCCCTTTCTCTATGCTCGCAATCCGGACGGTCAGGTTTCCGTCTTTGTTGTTACTGATCTTCCGTCAAGGAAGATTGTCGGTGCGCTCAGGACGCGCGAAAAGGGAGAAGGGCCGGGGCGGGCGGTTGAGAACGTCGAGACCGATATTGCGCGCCGTTTGTCGAACGCCGGTGTCTCGGCCGAGGTCCGCATTCTCGGCGCCGCGGTCTCTGAAAAGTCGGGCCGCTATTTCCTCGAGAAGTTCCTCCGCACGGAAAAGCATGCCATCACTAGCGCCGGCGAGCAGGTGCAGCGTGGCCCGGCGATCAAGAGCATGGTAGACAGCATCTGGCGGAATTGGTCGAGCGACATCCGGACCGTCGAGCCGCGCAATGCCTTCCATGTGATTTTCTCCGCCCGAGCCGGGACGGATGCGGAAGCGATGAATCGTGCCGTTCGTGACTTCCTTAGCGAGCAGGTGGCCGGCCATCGCTGGATCACGGCTCATCACCCCGATACCGGTCATGTGCATGTCCACACGATGATCTCGGCACGCGACGATATCGGCAAAGCATTGCGGCTAACGAAGCCGGAGCTTTATGCATGGCGGGAGCGGTTCGCAGCGAAGGCGCGCGAGCACGGCATCGCCATGGTCGCTACACGTCGCGCGGATGTTGCGGCGACCCGACCCTATAGCCAAGCACAGGCCGGCGCCTATGAGCGCGGCCGATCCGATCCACGTTATCTGAAGTCTGCTGCGGTCAATCAGCGTGTCGAGCGCAAGCGGGTGGGCGTTGTCGATCGAGCGACACTCTCCAATGGCAACCTCGCGCTCGCCCCGAAATGGCAGGCGACGGCCATCGCGCTGAAGGGGGCAGGGGCGAAGCCATCGGTCATCGCAGCAGCCGACAGGTTCGCAGCCGCGGCGACCACTCATGCACCGCATGCTACTTTGCGTGCCAGCGGCTTCGTTCTTCTCCGGTTGGAAGTCGAACAGGCCATGGAACGCGAGACGGTGGCTGTTATTCTCGAAGGCGCTATCGGCGTCGAGGCCAAATTGATTTCCGTCGCGGGGAAGTCCGTCCAGGTCCTGGCGCCAACGACCGCGAGCGTCAGCAAGATTGAGCGCGAGTTGGCCAAGCAGGGCGAAGAGTTTGGTCCCGGTTCCGAGACACGGTCCGTTGCCAGAGGTTTTCAGACGCGGTTGCTGTCGCATGGATTGCGTGCCTCCGTCGTCGTCGAGGCGGCCGGCTCCGCGAAGCATAGTGCGCCGTCGCCTTGGCTGCAGAAGAAATTCGATACTTTGACCGAGCGGTCCGCTGCGCCGCCGGACGAGCCACTAGCGGAATTCAAGGCCCTGATCACAACCATTCAACAGCAGAAGGAAAACGCTATGCCCCTATCGCTGAAACAGTTCGACGAGCGCGTTTCGCGTGCCACCAAATCGATGGATCGCCTTGAAGGGATGGTTGATAGCAGCGCCGAGCGCCAGGCGGTCGAGGAAATGCGGCGCGAGATCTCTGCACTGTTCGCGGAGCAGCGTCGCGATATCGAGATGCAGCAGGTAAGGTCGGCTACGGAAACTAATGGGGGAGGGGGTACATCGGCGGCGGCACGTTCAGATGACGGTCAGGCGCAGGGCCGACCGGCCCCTTCTACCGTCGATCCCGCCATCGCGGCACAGCAGCAGGCTATTGCCACTGGCCGCGCCTCTCGGGCCGCCCGCGAGCAGGCAGGCGCGGCGAAAAATGCACAGTATGAACATCGCCAGCAGGTTCTCCACCAAGCGGAACAGGACCGCCAGCGAGACAATGGTCGCGACGGCGCGGAGCGTTAATCCGCCGCTATTCCTGCATCAGGCCATCGAAGACTTCAAGCAGGGCATCTACGATGGCCTGGCCAAGGGCGTTGGCCGTTGCGGCAACTTCGTCTTCGCCGTGGTCACGCGTGGCGATGGCGAGATTGCCGCCTTCGTCAGCAACAATCGCCTTAGCCCGTTCAATTGCCCAAAGGGCGAAATCGCTGCGGCTGGAAATCGTTATCGTCTCGCTCTGCTCGTCCATGGCGTTCACCTTCCGTCTGGCCGCACAACTGGCCGTCTGTTTCGCTGATACTGAAACGCAGCCATATCGTTGGGCGCATATCGGGGGAACCATCTTCAGCATCTATCGACTGAATTCATTCGGAATTTCTACTCTGAGTGTTTGCACCGCGCCGCGTGATCGCCTAGACTCACGGCTGAAGCAGTCACGCGCTGCTTTGGGGCGTGGAAACCCCTCATAGCTAGGCAGGTGCCGCGACATGGCACCACTCTTCGACCTTTGCGGTCGGGGATCCTGCGGCGTATGCAACAGGTTCCTCGGAGCTAAAGGCCGTAGGGCCGTGCTATGCGGTTTCCAACTCCCCGATCACCAGGGGTCAAAGAGCAGAAGCGGGGGCGTACCGCGTTGCTCTGGGAGGAAACCGAGTGTCAGCAGCACCTTCCTTCACATTCTACACCTATTCGCCCACCTTCCAGTCGGCCGGGTCGCGTTGGCGTGACGATGTGGTCCGAAGTCCGTTTTTCGGTAGTGCGGAGAGTGCCCGCCAGGCGATCGTTGATTTACGCGAAGCGGTTTCAAGTGAACCGGATCACGATTTACCGCCAATGCATCTTGAGCGCGTCGTGACACTCCCGGTGACCAAGGAGGCAATGGTCGCGCTGCTCAATAGTGGCGTCGGGGCGATCGTCAAAAAGTATGATATTCTCGAAACGATCGAGGAGAACTGAATGGCGAAGACGCCTGACCCGATCGACGTGGAAGTCGGAAGCAAGATCAAAGCGCAGCGCCGCTTGAGGGGCATGAGCCAGGATACCCTGGCTGCCTCGCTAGGCGTCACTTTCCAGCAGATCCAGAAATACGAGAAGGGGACGAATCGGGTGAGCTCCAGCCGCCTCGCCGTGATTGCGAAGACATTCGGCGTGCCGCCCTCGTATTTCTTTCCTGATGCGGACGATTCCAGGCAAGGTATGGTGGCTGCGGCGCCCGAAATCACCAGCTTTCTCGAGACAAACGAAGGGCGTGATCTCAACCTTGCATTTTCACGGATCAGTTCAAATAGGATGCGCCGAAAGATCGTCGGCCTTGTTACCGCCTTAGCCGACGCATTTCAGCCGGAAGATGTTTCCGGCACCTGATGACGGCGCGCACAAATGTTTGTTAGGCTACTTATTGAGAATGCTGCGACGCAGCATAGATTCAGGAGATTGGAATCTGCACTCTTCCTCTCAGCAGTCTCGCGCGACGGTCGAACTTCCTCCTCCCGAAATCGGCAGACAGAATCAAGGCCTGGTGCAACTGCTCTCGCATCGGGCTTTCTCCGCGCAACCGGCCGGCTGGGCGCTGTCCAAGTCCGCCTGTACCACGCCGGCGATGCCGAAGATGCATACGCCTCTATAGAGGTGGGCCCGGCGGCGGCGGTACAAAACGATGTGGCGGAGAACAGCGGAGCCGGTGACATTGCCGACGATCCGATGACAATGGAGTTGGCGGCGATCAACGCCTTGCTGGTCCGCTCCGAGTCGGTGATTGTCGCGGCGAAGGCGCCGGCGCGCGGTAATGAGGGCGACCGTTCGTGTATGATGTGGACTGGGACGAGAACGCCCGTCTCGATGAATCGTGCGCCGTTCTAACAAAAATCAACGACATGCCGCCAGTGCTTCAGACCGTGCTGGCGCTTGATGCCTGGAATAATCTCGCCCTCCTGCAGCACGCGCCCTGGCTTGGTCGGCTTCTGGCCCCGTCCCTCCTGCACCAAGCGGGCCTCAGCAACGGCGGGCATCTCTTCGCCCTCAATATCGGCCTGAAGATCGTGCCCGTCGAGTGTCGTCGGCATCGCGACCGCAACATTCGTCTTTCGGCGATCCTACATGGTTTCGCGGTGGCTGCCGAACTCGGGATGAGGGAGCATGACCGGCTGACTTTGGCGCGTACCATGATGGAAAGGCGTCTTGTCGGTCGGCGCACTTCGTCACGCCGACCGGGGCTAATCGATCTGCTCATAGCGCAGCCGCTGGTCTCGGCCGAGATGGTCGCTGGCAACTTGGACGTCACGCCGCGGGCGGCACTTCGGCTGATTGATGAGCTCGGTCCATGTGAGATTACAGGGAGGAGCAGGTTTCGAGCGTGGGGCGTGATTTGATGGATATTGAATCTCTCCGTGGACGCCACTTTCGATGCATTCCGGCAACCTCGATGCCGTAACCGATCATGGCGTCCACGGCCGAGGTCTGCACGGCGCTGAGTTTGCAAGCGTGGAGTTCAGAAATAGCGGACTTCTTCAGCTTCGATGCTGAGAGGGTCCTTGCCTCTTTTGTTCAGCCAAGAGTAAACTGGTGGTACACGGTCCGCGATTGATTCAACATGGATATCGATCAGGCAAGGCCCCTGGTGATAAGCAAATGCTGCGGCGAGGGCCGAATCCAGTTCACGGGAATTGGTGGCCGTCCATGCCTTTACATCGAATGCCTCCGCGATCGCCTGTCCGCGCGGCGGGAGGAAGTCGACTCCAAAGCACTGATTGTGGCCCTTCAAGCGATGGAGCCCTTTGATCCATCCAAACGTTCCGTTGTTGAAAAGCAGCAAAATGGCGGGGACCTGCAAGCGGACGAGAGTTTCCAGTTCTCCGACGGTCATGCCGAACGACCCGTCACCAAACATTCCGATCGGTCGGCACTCCTTGTCGGCAAACCAAGCGCCAACGGTCGCTGGAAGGGCGGAACCGAGGCCACCGAATGCCCGAGGAATTGCGATCCGGGTACGATTGTCCTTGAGCCTCAAGAATCGTGTCATATGAGGAGTCGGTGTTCCAGCGTCCGAGTAGATTCGGGCCGGTTTTCCATATGCGTCAAGTGCCTCGTTGAAGCTACGGACAGCTCGCTCCGGCCGTAGCGGCGCGGCTTCCGAATTAAGCAACATCTCGGCATTTTCCCAGAAGTTGGCACGGAGCGTGTTGAGCTCGTCAACCCAATGCTGAGTCCGGGAAGCGTCGTTATCGTCGGGGGCCATTTCGAGCAATTTCCGCAGGACCAACTGCGCATCTCCCTGCACGGAAACGACGTTTTCATAGTTATTCGCCATCACCTCCGGATCGATATCAATCTGCGCAACGCGTTTGTTCAGGGTTACCTTCGGAAAGGTCCAACCGATGGTTACGACCGAACCCATTCGGGATCCAACAAAGAGGACGAAGTCCGCATGTTCAAGCGACCAGTTTGCATGCGGATGGAAGCCATTGTCACCAATCACCCCGACAGCGAGGCGATGGTCATCCGGCATGGTGCCTTGACCGGTCATGGTTGTGCAGACTGGTATGTTCAAACGCTCCGCCAGTTCCGTTATCTCAGTTCCGGCACACGAGCGATTGACACCGCCGCCAGAAACGATCAGCGGCCGCTTGCTGCTGGTCAGCAACGACATGACCGCTTCCAGCTTATCAGCCGGTGGAAGCGTCGGGTAAGCCGGGAAGGTCATGCACTCATGTTCGACATGCAAGGAAATCCTTGACGGATCGATTTCAGCGAGGAGCATATCTTCCGGGATCTGCAGATGCACGGCGCCAGGCTTGCCGGAGCATGCGACGCGGAATGCCCGTCTGATGATCTCCGGAAGCTTTTCCGGCGACTTGACCTGCACCGACATCTTCGTGATGGGATCGAAGAGGCGCGCGCAGTCCAGCTCGGTCAAGACGCCACGCCCTTCACCTGGGAGGGGAATGTCGATCGTCAAAAGGATAACGGGAACCGACGACATGTTGGATTCTGCGACCGGCGGCAAAGAATACATGGCCCCGGCTCCGGACGGGCACTCGAATACACCCGGCTTACGCGTGAAGCGCCCGTATGCATCGGCCATATAGCCGGCGGAACGTTCGTCCCTCGCCATAACGTGACGGATTTTTCCTTCACGTTCCTGAAGAGCCTCATAGAGCGGGACGTTTGTATCCCCAGGAACACCGAAGATAACCTCGACGCCGTAGCCGATGAGCATCTCCACCAATATGTCTGCACCACGCATCGTTCTCTCCTTCAGTATTCGTTATAAGATTCAAAGAATTGACTCAGCTTGGGAGCAGTTTAGGAGCCAGACCCTAGGCCTATTAGAGGCGTCATCATCGGGATCACGACCTCAGTCGAAGTCGCAGCAGCAGACCAGTTTTGGACACAACTCCTCATCGCCGCTGCCTACAATGGCCGCGGCCCCTCCGCGCGTCGTCTGTTCATGACAGGGATGTGCATTCGCAGCACATCTGTTGGTCAACGTGAGATCATTCTAGTCTAGCAGACCCGGCTGAGCAGGAAGACCCCCTTAGTGCTCACGGCTAGTAACCTCCCCGGAAATGGGACCGCACACAGCTAGCGCGCACATAATTGATCATCGTTGTGAAATCGAAGACAGGGACATGAATCTGATCCTGAAGCGATTTTGCGTATGGCGGGAGGTTCGAGCACTCGAGCAAAATGGCGCCAATGGAAGGATGCTGATCGATTAGCCCCACCCCGATAGCGACAACCTCCTGGCTGACAGCTTCCGGATCGATGTCCCCCATTTCGTCAAGGATCGCATGGCGAAATTCCGACTGCTTCTGCATGCCTCCGACGAATATCTCCCGGTCCTGCGCTGGAAAAGCCTTGCGCAGCATATCGTCCGTTAGGCTGCTGGAATTAGCACATATGATCCCTATCGACTGGGAGGGGGGCAGGAGTGCCGAAATCAAGGGCAATTGCAGCAAGCTTGACATCATCACCGGAACATCGACAGCTTTTCGCACTATGTCTTGGAAATGCAGCATGTAGCCGCAATCGCTCGTGATTGCCTTGACACCCTGCCGCTGGAGATGGAGTGCAGCGTCCACGATATTTTGAGCGAGGCTTAGATCCCCCTCCTCAACAAGACGCTTGATCGTCACGTCGGGGACAAGGTGATACAGAACGGGGAAGTCGTAGGTGTAGGCGTTCCCGACATCACCAGGGATGAACGGGTTGAAGCAGTCGATCATCAATATCCCAATGTCGTGACCGTAGCTTATCGCTCCTTGCCTTCCCTTCAGACGTTTCATGTCATCCTCGATCCCGTTTTCGATTCGGCCAGCTCAGTCGTCACTATGCCGCCTGCTGAATGTGATCGGCCATCTTCTCGGCGATCATCATCGTGGAGAGGTTCGTTGTCGCGCAGGGGACCGAGGGCATGACCGATGCATCGACGACCCACAGGCCTTCGACTCCATAGACCTTTCCGCGAGAGTTGACGACAGCCGCCTTGTCGTCCGGTCTACCCATGCGGCAGGTTCCACAAGCATGCCAGTCGCCCTGCACCCCGGTGCGTATCCACTCCTCGAGACTGTGCTCGTCATTCAGTACTTTATCGAGGGTGAAACGACTGTCGATCGCCTTGCCGAGAACGAAGTTGCGAGCCATTCCGCCCATGTCGAGAAAGCTGGCGGCGATCCGGGTCTTGACGTCGTTGATCCAGGTCTTTGCCGCGAGATTCCTGAGCGAGTCTGCATAGATGCCGGGCCAGAACGTTCGAACATAGTCATTAACAGGAGCGCTTGAAAGAATACCGCTTACCCACCGAGCCGTGGCCTTCATACGGTTCAAATCACGAATATCGGCGAGATAATTGAAGGCCACGAGCGGGTGCTCATTGGGGTTCTTGCTGCGCAGTTTGACGAATCCTCTCGAATAAGCCTTGTTCGGGCCGAAATTGACCATCGCAAGGCGCTTGCCAACCTCGCTCCAAGCAAACCGACCAGAAACAGTCAGTTTCATATCGGTTGGTGGGCAGCCCTCGTAGCCCGAGCTCCAACGCATATGCATCAAAAGACTGCTTTTTACGTAGTCGTCCATCATGCCCTTGGGGTCGAGATACACAGCGAAGCCGATCAAGGGATGGTCCTGCAGGTTCTGACCGACGCCCGGCCGATCGGCAACTACATCAATACCCAGTTCGCGAAGGTGTTCGGCTGGCCCTATGCCTGTCCGCATCAACAGCGCCGGCGAGTGCAGGGCGCCGGCCGACAGGATCACTTCTTCCGCGTGGATTGTTTCGGTCTTCCCCTTTCTGCGGAGAACAACGCCCTTCGCAACCCTGCCTTCGAGAAGGATGGATTCAACATGGGCTTCGGAGACAATCGTCAAGTTCGAACGCCGGCGCGTCGCCTCGTCGAGATAGCCTGCGGCCGAAGACACGCGATGATCGTAGACATTGTTACGGGTAAACGGAAAGCAACTGTCGATCGGTTCGGCATGACAATTGTCCACGTAAGGGATTCCCTTGGTCGCAACGCCTTCCCTCATGGCAAGCGCAAACTTGCTCCAGTGCTGAGGAAAGGTCCGTCGAATAGGGATTCGTCCTGCCGGCTGCCCGCTTACGGCGGGAAAGTCGATGTCGTTCTCCATTTTTTGAAAGTATGGTTCGCAGTCTCGGTACGACCATCCATCCGCTCCGAGCTTTTCCCATTCGTCGTAATCAGATGGAAGCCCACGAATGGCAACCTGGCCGTTGACCGTCGATCCGCCGCCCATGACGCGCGCCTGTTCGTAGCGCCTTGGTTTCATGTCTGCTTCTATCTGCTGCGGCGACCGGTTACCGACCGGGTCTGCGTATGCTGTCAACTCGGTCCAGTAACGGTTGGGCTGGAAATAGTCTGGGAGAAATGCATCGCCATAAACCGATCGCGGCACGTCTTCTGGCGGGGTATCGGGACCAGCCTCGATCAAGCATACATTATGCTTCCCGGTCTCGGAGAGTCGGTTGGCGAGGACGCATCCGGCGGAGCCGCCACCTACGATCAGATACTTGTATTTCATTGAAATCCACTCGTTTGCCGGAGACCAAATTCCATGCCGGTCGGAAGTATGGAGATAGCCGACAAGACCTTCTCCGACGCCGTGCGCGGGCAATGTGTGGAGCAGGCTAGCCGCTTGAGAAATCGAGCAGAATACAAATATGCGATGCCCTTGTAGGGGAAACCTTGGAACTTTGGCCGCGTTGGCGCGAATTGCTATCGAACGCAAGCCGCGATCTTTCTTGTAGTCATTTCAAGGGGCTTTTGCTACCAAACTTGGCGTGAACCAGTGGGGCAATGCAGCATCTCCAGGCGCTCGAACGCGCCCGGATATAGAACAAATGCCCATCAAGGAAAATGTTTCTCAATGAAGAATGTCAGCCTGACCCTCGTCCAAACGTTCCATCTGGTCGCGAAGGAAGGTTCTTACTCTGCCGCCGCTCGAAAATTAAATATTTCCTATCAGTCTGTAGCTAATCATATTCGTCGTTTCGAACAGATACTCGGCGAGAGATTGGTCGTGTCGGAGCAAGGCGCAAAGACAACGGTTCTGACCGCACGCGGTCGCACGCTTTACAATCTGCTTGTACCAGAGCTGGACGCGATGTTGAGCCGTCTTAACGAGCTCATCGATAAGGAGCGTCCCGTCATTCGTTTCGGCATGCCGCA
>Ga0180012_1000008_pt1 | contig 138171 bp, 134 predicted proteins | sample KR11_S2_MetaG_FD_122243 | JGI IMG/M metagenome (GOLD analysis project Ga0180012, IMG submission 122243) | Groundwater microbial communities from the Olkiluoto Island deep subsurface site, Finland - KR11_S2_MetaG | ecosystem: Environmental > Aquatic > Deep subsurface > Groundwater | place...
CGCGATCTCGGCGGCCCGCCGACCCATTTCGTCGGCCATCGGCTGGTGACCAACGAGAAACTGCTGGAGACGCGCGCGGCGCGGGCCGGCAAGCGACCCAAGCGCCTGGACGAGGAAAAGACGATCCTGCTGCTGCCCGGCTCGCGCGGCGCCGAGATCACGACCCTTTTGCCGATTTTCGGCGAAACCATGCGCGATTTCGTCGCCCGCAATGGCCCGACGCGGTTCCTGCTGCCGACCGTCCCGCGCCAGGAGGCGCGCGTGCGCCAGATGATTGCCGACTGGGACCTGAAGCCGGAGGTGCTGACGGGCGAGGAGGCGAAATGGCGCGCCTTCGCCGAGGCCGATGCGGCGATCGCCGCGTCCGGCACCGTCATCCTGGAACTGGCGCTGGCGACCGTTCCGGTCGTGTCGACCTACAAGACCGATTGGCTGATCACCATGCTCAGCCACCGCATCAAGACCTGGAGCGGTGCGTTGCCCAATCTGATTGCCGACTACCCGTTCGTTCCGGAATTTCTCAACGACTATGTCCGCCCCGGAAATCTTCTGCGCATGGCCGAGCGCCTCGCCGCCGACACACTGCAGCAGCGGGCCATGCTCGAAGGTTTCGACCTGGTCTGGCAAAGGCTGCAGACCGAGCAGCCCTCGGGCGTCGAGGGCAGCCGTATCGTGCTCGACCTGCTGGCCCGGCGCGGGCGACTTTAAGAAGCCCGGAAGGGCGCGGTGCGGGGCGCGAGCGCCGGCACGTCGAAGTGCTCCGGCGGTAGCCCGGCCCTGGCCCGGTCGACCATGTGACGATAGCCCCATTCCAGATGGCGACAGAAGCGCTCCGCGTCGAACAGCGGCGCGATGAAGCGATTGCCGGCGATCGTCTGGCGAAGCCGGGAGACCCGGTCGCTGTCCGAGACAAGCGCGCTGCACAGCGCGACGAAGGCGTCCGCATCCTCGGCGACCAGTTCCGGCAGGCCGATGGCGTTCAGCAGGCTCTCGGAGACCCGTGAGGCGAAGTTCGTGCCCTTGCGGGTCACCACGGGCAGTCCGGCCCAGAGCATGTCTGACGTGGTCGTGTGGCCGTTATAGGGGAAGCTGTCCAGACCGATATCGGCGGCGGGCACGCGGGCGAGGTGGCTCGCATAGGGCATCTTCGGCGCGAAGATGAACTGGTCGGAACGCACGCCGGCGCGCCGCAGGAAATCGGCGGTGGCGTTTCGCGCATGGGTACCGTCGACCATCAGCCACAGCACCGCTTCGGGGTTGGCGACGAGCACCCGCGCCCAAAGGCCGATCCCTTCCGGCGCATTCTTGCGCTGGCTGTTGAAGGCGGAGAAGACGAAACGGTCCGTCGGCAGGCCGAAGGCGCGCCGCGCCGCGGGGCCGGGCACGCTGCGCGTCCACGGGTCGTTGGGCTGGTAGCTCTCCGGCATGCGGCAGAATCTCTCGTGATAATGGGCGCGGGCGCTGTCCGGCAGGACGAAACGGTCGCCGATCACATAGTCGCAGTCGACGCCGACGCTCGAGCCGGGAAAACCGAGCCAGGCCACATGCACCGGGGCGATAGGAGCATTCATCAGCCGCGAGCGCGAGCCGGCGGTGTGGCCCTTGAGGTCGACGAGAATGTCGATGCCGTCCCGCTGCATGATGGCTATGGCGTCGTCGTCGGCCATGCCCTCGATGCGCGTGATCTGGCCCCAATCGGTGCGGGCCGCGGCATCAGCGCCGATAAAGCGTTCAGGGGTGTGGCAATAGAGGGTGATGTCGAAGCGCTCGCGGTCATGCGCCTTGAGCACGCCGCGCATCAGCCGCATCGTCGCATGGTCGGCCCAGAAGTCGTTCGAGAGATAGCCGACGCGGATCCTGTCGCTGAACGCATGCGGTTTCGCGCGCCGGCGCGTGGGCGCATCGGCGGCGTAGGGAACGAGGCCGGTGATATTGGTGGCGGGCCGGTTCAACGCTTCGTCGCCGCACCACATCAGATTGTAGTGCGGGGTTTCCGCGGCGAGCGCCCGCGTGTCGCCGGAGGCAATCTCGGCGCGCAGGGCCTGTTCCTCGCCCAGCAGGGTCGGATAGTCGCAGAATTCGCGGGCAAAGCCGATCAGCGTCATGCGGATGAAGGGATCGTCCGGAAAGAGGCGCCGCAGCTTGGCAAACAGGGTGAGGTTTCTGGCATTGCGCAGATCGTCGCCGATCAGTTGCACGGCGAGCTTCAGGTGCTCCGGATCGTCGCTGTCGACGAGCAGGTTCTTGATCGAATCGACGAGCAGGCCCGGCTGGCCCGCCTTCAGTCCGATCGAAGCAATGATGAAGGCGGGGGCCGGATCGCCCGGCTGGTGCCGGTTGAGCTGGACGGCAAGCGCCAGCGCCTTGTCCAGGCGTCCGGCGTCGAAATAGAGCCGGGCGGCCTTGAGGAGAAGCGGATAGGGCTGCGGCGATCCCGTGAGGCCGGCATGCTCGAAGGCTTCGGCGGCCTCGCCGACCATGCCGAGTTTCAGCAGGGTCTCGCCGAGCAGTTCGGCGGGGCGGTGGTTCGTTGCCTCCGGCATCAGCCCGGCAAGCAGGGTGAGGACCTCGGAATACCGTTCCGCCGAAAACATGGCTTCGGCCTCCGCCAGCCGGTCGTCGAATGACAAGCGCATGCTCCCCGCAATTCCAACATTGGCCCTTGCGTCTAGCGGACAGAACTTGCGTCTGGCTTTTGGCAGAGCCCTGTCGTCCGGGCCGGGCAGGGCTCTGCCGTCAGGTCATTGCCACGGAGCGAACGTGTCCTTCATGCCGGCCCAGGCCGCCGGCGTGAAGCCGCTCGCCTCGACGAGGCAGGCGTCGAGTTCGGCGACAATCGAAGCCTCGTCCATCGGATCGGCGCCGATGAAGACGATTTCCTGGCGGCGGTCGCCCCAGACCGGATCGAGATAGGGCGCCATGGCCTTGCGAAATTCGGCATCGTCCGGCCAGCGCTGGCGCGGGACCGCCGCCCACCAGAGGCCCATGCGACCGGTCCGCACGATCGCACCGGCCTGGCTCAGTTCCCCGACATGATTGGGGCGCGTCGCCAGCCAGAAGAAGCCCTTGGCGCGGATGACCCCCGGCCAGCTGCGGCCGATGAAGGCCTGGAGCTTCTTCGGATCGAAGGGCTGGCGTGCCCGATAGACGAAGGAGCGGATGCCGTATTCCTCGGTCTCCGGTACATGATCCTTGAAGCCGTGCAATTCCTTGAACCAGAGCGGATGGGTCTCGGCCCTGGCGATGTCGAACAGGCCGGTGCCGAGAATGTCGCGTGGCTCGACCTGGCCGAAGTCGGCCTCGATCAGCCGGGCGTCCGGGTTGAGGCCGGCGATGATCTTGCGCGCCGCGTCCCGCTGTTCCGGCGCTGCCGTCCCGATCTTGTTGAGCACGATGACGTCGGCGAACTCGATCTGCTCGACCAGCAGGTCGACCAGCGTGCGGTTGTCGCCGTCACCGGCGGTCTCGCCGCGATCGGAGAGAAAATCTATCGATGCATAGTCGGTCAGCAGATTGGCGGCATCCACCACCGTCACCATGGTGTCGAGACGGGCGATGTCCGAGAGGCTGAAGCCATGCTCGTCGCGGAAATCGAAGGTCGTGGCGATCGGCAGCGGTTCGGCGATGCCGGTCGCTTCGATGAGGAGGTAGTCGAAACGGTTCTGCGCGGCGAGATCGCGAACCCCCTTCAAGAGGTCGTCGCGCAATGTGCAACAGATGCAGCCATTGCTCATCTCGACCAGTTGCTCGTCGGTGCGCGACAGTGCCGCTTCACCGCCGCGCACCAGCGCCGCGTCGATATTCACTTCGCTCATGTCGTTGACGATGACGGCGACCTTGAGCCCGCTGCGATTGGACAGCACATGGTTGAGGAGTGTTGTCTTGCCGGCGCCGAGGAAACCGGAGAGCACGGTGACGGGAAGCTTGTCCATGGAACAAACCTTTCTGTTTGTGTAATACTATTACATCGATAGGGCCGAAAAAGGCGGACCCGCAGGTCCGCCCGGGAGGCGTGGCGACGAGGCCTTAGCGGGACAGGCAGTCGGTGAGCGACTTCGCCAGATTGTGCATGAGCTCGGGATAGAGGGCCGGGCCCGCCTCGAGCGCACCGCCTTCGGGGTCGAGCGTGCCGGCCTTGGCGTCTGTTCCTTCGGTCACGACGGAGACGAGCTTCGGCTCGAACTGTGGCTCGGCGAAGACGCAGGCCGCATTGAGCGCCTTCACCTTGCCATGGATCTCGACAATACGTTCGGCACCGGGCATGGTTTCCGGGCTCACCGTGATCGAGCCGGCGACGCGCACCTTGTAGCGGTTCTCGAAATACTGATAGGCGTCGTGAAAGACGACGAAGGGCTTGTCGGCCACAGGCGCAACGGTCGTGGCGATCTCCTTGTCCAGCGTGTCGATCTCCTGTGCCAGCGCCAGGCCGTTGGCCTTGTAGCGGGCGGCATTGGCGGGGTCGGCAGCGACCAGGGCGCTCTCGATCTCGGCGGCGATCGCCTTCGCATTCATCGGGTCGAGCCAGAGGTGCATGTCGAAGCCGCCGTGCTCATGCTCGTGATCTTCGCCGGCGTGTGCTTCCGCCGCATGATCCGCCGGGGCATCATGGTCGTCATGCGCCGGAGCTTCGCCAACGGCGTGGTCGGCTTCGTCTTCATGGGCTTCGAAGGCACCGCCTTCACGGAAGGGCAGGCGCACCAGGCCGGGCGCATCCTCGAGTTCGACCACTTTCGCCTTGCCGGCCAGTGCGTCGAGCGGCTTTTCAAGGAATGCCTCGAGGCCGGGCCCGACCCAGAAGACCACGTCGGCGTTTTCCAGCGCCCGGGCGTTCGAAGGCCTCAGGCTGTAGGTATGGGCGGAGGCCGCGCCCTCGACGATCAGCGACGGCTCGCCGACGCCCTGCATGATCGCCGCGACCAGCGAATGGATCGGCTTGATCGAGACCACGACCTGCGGGGCCGCAAGCGCCAGCGTCGGCGTGAGAAGAAGGGCGGCGGTCGAGGCGGCGAGGCCGAGGCGGGAAAACGGCATGGGTGTCAGCTCCATCTTGCGTTTGTAATGTAATATTATTACATGAATTGCGTAATGCTATAACGTGTGCCATAGGATCATGCAACAGCAAATTTCCGGGTCGGACATGACCGCAATGATATCGATGACTGAACCGCCGCTCGTCACGCTCTCCAATGCCGGGATCCGGCGCAATGGCCGCTGGCTGGTGCGCGGCGTCGATTTTTCCGTGCGCCGCGGCGAGATCGTCACCCTGATCGGGCCGAACGGTTCCGGCAAGTCGACCAGCGCCAAGATGGCGATCGGCGTGCTCAATCCGGACGAGGGCAGGGTGGAGCGCACGCCCGGCTTCCGCGTCGGCTACGTGCCGCAGAAGCTGGCGGTCGACTGGACCATGCCGCTGACCGTCAAGCGCCTGATGACGCTGACCGTGCGGCTGACCGACAAGGAGATCGCCACCACACTCGAAGCGGTCGGCATCGGCCATCTCGCCGGTGCCGAAGTCCAGCATCTGTCCGGCGGCGAATTCCAGCGCGCGCTTCTGGCCCGTGCCATCGCCCGCAAGCCGGACCTGCTGGTGCTCGACGAACCCGTGCAGGGCGTCGATTTCACCGGCGAGATCGCGCTCTACGATCTCATCACCTCGATCCGCAACACCACCGGCTGCGGCATCCTGCTGATCTCCCACGACCTGCATGTGGTCATGGCCGAGACCGACACGGTGATCTGCCTCAACGGCCATGTCTGCTGCCGCGGCACGCCGGCCGCCGTCAGCCGCAGCCCGGAATATATGCGGCTCTTCGGCGCCACGGCCGGCCGCACGCTGGCCGTCTACAGCCACGACCACGACCACACCCATCTGCCGGATGGCCGCGTACGCCATGTCGACGGCACGATCACCGATCACTGCCATCCCGACGACGGGCACCACCACGACCACGGACACCAGGGCGAGGCCGGCCACGACCATGGCCATGCCTCTGGCGGGCATTCCGGTCACGACCATGGGCATGATCATGTCCGCGGGCACGAAGGCCATGGCAGCCACGGCCACGAAGGTCATGGGCACACGGATCACGGGCACGCGCACGTCCACGGTGCGGATGAGCACCACGGACACCACCATGCGGACGATGGTCCTCACGCGGCTGCAGGGCTTGTGACCCCGGTTGCGGCACCGACCAAGGAGGCACGCGATGTTTGACGATTTCTTCCTGCGCGCCATCCTCGCCGGCGTCGGCCTCGCGCTGACCACCGGCCCGCTCGGCTGCTTCGTCATCTGGCGCCGCATGGCCTATTTCGGCGACACCATGGCCCATTCGGCGCTGCTTGGTGTCGCGCTGTCCCTGCTGTTCTCCCTCAACCTGATGGTCAGCGTCTTCGTCGTCGCCGCCGTCGTTTCCCTGCTGCTGCTTGTGCTGCAGAAGCGTCAGGCGCTGTCGGCGGATGCGCTGCTCGGCATTCTCAGCCATTCGACGCTGGCGATCGGCCTCGTGCTCGTCGCCTTCATGTCGTGGGTGCGCATCGACCTGATCGCTTTCCTGTTCGGCGACATCCTTGCCGTCACCATGACAGACATCGCCGTCATCTGGGGCGGCGGCGCGGTGGTGCTCGCCCTGATCGCCTGGCTGTGGCGGCCGCTCTTGGCCGCAACCGTCAATGCCGAGCTGGCGGAAGCCGAAGGCCTGCATCCCGAACGCGCGCGCCTTGCCTTCATGCTGCTGATGGCGCTGGTGATCGCCATTGCCATGAAGATCGTCGGCATCATGCTGATCACCTCGCTGCTGATCATCCCGGCCGCCGCTGCACGCCGGTTCTCCGCGACGCCGGAAGTCATGGCGGTGTTCGCCTCGCTGATCGGTGCGGTCGCGGTCGTGCTCGGCCTGTTCGGCTCGCTCACCTATGACACGCCGTCCGGCCCGTCGATCGTCGTGGCGGCGCTGGTCCTGTTCCTGTTCAGTCTCCTGCCGGCGCCGCGCTTCCGGCGGGACGAAACCACGTCGCGAGGATGAGATGATCCAACCGCAATTGACGAAGAACCAGGCCCTGGTCTTCGATGCGCTGTCTGCATCGCAGGCGCCGCTGTCGGCCTATGGCATTCTCGACCAGCTGCGCGACAAGGGTTTCCGCGCGCCGCTGCAGGTCTACCGAGCGCTCGACAAGCTCGTCGAGTTCGGTCTGGTGCATCGTCTGGAGAGCATCAACGCCTTCGTCGCCTGCGCCCATCCGCAGAACGACTGCTGCTCGCACGGCACCGTGGCCTTCGCCATCTGCAACAATTGCGGACAGGTCGCCGAATTCCACGACCACACGATCGACCACCGCCTGGCCGACTGGGCCAAGGCGAAACGGTTCAAGGCGGAAAAGACGACGATCGAGATCCGCGGGCTGTGCGCCAACTGCGCTTGAGGCCTTAAGCGTTCCGGTGACGGGAAGGTAGCCCGGCCGGCCTTCTCAGATCTTTTTCAGGTCGCGGGCGAAACGCTGCCAGTTGCGCACATAGTTCGCCGCAGAAAGCCCGAGCCCGGCCGCGGCCGTTTCGTCGAGGCTCCGCACGACGCGGGCCGGAGAACCGACGATCAAGGAATTGTCGGGAAATTCCTTGCCCTCGGTGATCAGCGCATTGGCGCCCACCAGACAATTTTTGCCGATCTTCGCGCCGTTGAGGATGGTCGCGCCCATGCCGACCAGCGAATTGTCGCCGATCGTGCAGCCATGGATAATGGCGTGATGGCCGACGGTGCAGCCTGCTCCGATCGTCACGGGAAAGCGCGGATCGGTGTGGATCATCACGCCTTCCTGGATATTGGTCCGTTCACCGATGACGATAGGTTCGTTGTCGCCGCGCAGCACTGCGCCGAACCAGATGCCGACATCTTCTCCGAGTTCGACTTGGCCGATCACGTGCGCGTCCGGAGCGACCCAGTAGCGGTCTTCGGCGGGAAGCTTCGGCGTCAGATTGCCAAGGGAATAGAGCGGCATGGGGTTTCCTCGGATCGGATGGACGGCGTTCAGCGCAGGCGAAGGACGATCGGGAACCGGCCGCCATGCGAGGAGACGTGCAGGTGGATATGCGCCTCCGGCTGCGAATAGCGCCAGGCGCGGGCGCCGTGGCACAGAAGCAGGCCGATCAGGTCCTTGGTGCGCGAGCCGCGCTTGCGGCTCAGTCCCAGGTCGGCGATGCGGAAGGCCGCCTCGTGCAGGGGATGCAGAGCGTAGCGGCTTTCCTTGCCGCCATTGTCCTGCGTCGGGGCGAATTCGACGTGATTCTCGTTCGATGCCATTTTTCAAAACCTCGTACGCGATACAAAAAATCGAGGTGGGTGGAACCGGTTCTTACTGGGCTGCGGCCCAGCAGCCGATGCCTTTCTTCTTCAGCGCCTTGCACGCATTGACGGCCGTCTTCTGGTCGTCGAAGCCGCCGAAGCGTGCGCGGTAGAGCTGAGCGGAGCCCGTGTTGTAGGCAACCGCGAAGGGGGTGGCGGAACGCAATACCTTTCCGCCCTTGTCCTGCGCACTGCGCAGAAGGGTCATGGCCTGGTCGCGGCTCGGCGAGGTGCCGATCTGGATCACCCATCCCGAAGATGGCTGGGTCGAGGCCGTCGTGGTTTCGTCGATCTCGACGGGGGCCGCCTTGGCCTGCTGGACCGGCGCGACATTGGCTGCCGGCGCGATCGAGGACTGGCTGTCGGGCATGTAGGCGGGTGCCGGCTGCGGCACCGGCATGCCGGCGCCGAGCGGACGGGGTGCGGCACCGCGGGCGGTCGTTTCGAGCACCGCGGTCGCGGCATTGTCATTGGCCGGTGCTGCATAGGCCGAGGCGACGGCCGCCGGTTCGTAACGGGTTTCCGGCAGCGGACCGGTCGAGGGCAGGGACGGCGCGCCGAATGCCACTTCCGGGGCTTCTTCCACGCTTTCCACGGCGGCGACCGGGGCATAGGAGGTGTTCATCTTGGCGATCAGATCGCCGCCGCCGCCGGAACGGGAAGCCTTCGGCAGATAGGCCTGCACGAGCTTGGTCATGCGGGCATTGCGGTTGGCGCCCGACGGCGCGCCCATGACGACGCCGACGATCGAGCGGCCGTCGGCCTGGGCGGAGGTGACGAGGTTGAAGCCGGCAGCGCGGGTGAAGCCGGTCTTGATGCCGTCGACGCCGCGCACGGCGCCCAGCAGACGGTTGTGGTTGCCGATCACCTGCTTGCCGAACTTGAAGCTGCGGGTGGAGAAATAGCCGTAATACTGCGGGAAATGCTGGCGAAGGGCGATGCCGAGGCGGGCCTGATCGCGTGCCGTGGTCATCTGCGCGGTGTTCGGCAGGCCATGGGCGTTGCGGTAGGTGGTCTTGGTCATGCCGAGGCTGCGGGCCTTGGCCGTCATCATCTGCGCGAACCGCGATTCCGAGCCGCCGATATATTCGCCGAGCGCGGTGGCGATGTCGTTGGCCGAACGGGTGACGAGGGCGAGGATGGCCTGCTCGACGGTCACCGAGCGGCCGGCGCCGACGCCGAGTTTCGACGGCGGTTCGGCTGCGGCATTGGCCGACACGGGAACCTTGCTGTTCAGGCTGATGCGACCGGCTTCGAGCGCCTCGAAGGTCAGGTACAGCGTCATCATCTTGGTGAGCGAGGCGGGATAGCGCAGGCTGTCCGCATTCTCGCTGTAAAGGACCTTGCCGGTCCGAGCATCGACGACGATGCCACCATAGGTCGGCTTGGCGGCTACCGTCGAAACGTTCGTCCCCAAAGCGGCCACGAGCACCAGAGCGACAACTGCAAGCTTGCGCATCTGGGAAGCGAGGTTAAGGCGTCGGAATGTGTTTTTCACCGCAAGACTCTTCACATGCTGTAATTTCGGATCGGGCGCACCCCCACGCGACCACTCGATGCGACAGTACGGAAACAGCCTTACCAAGAGGTTTATAATGAATCATTCGTTGCCGGATTCGCGCGCTTTTGAACTTTCGTCGGCGTCGGTCCGGCAATGATTCGGTCGCGGATATAGGCCTCGATGGCGCTGTCGATCTGCGGCCAGTCCGAAAGCAGTTCGCTGGAAAAGCGGTAGAGCACGGTGAGGTCCCGGCCGACGTGAATGTCGCGCTGGCAGTCGCCGCCGCTCGGCGCTGAGCCGGGTGCGGGGAGCAGGCAGCGGACCGCATAATCCGGCTTGCCCGGCCGCGCCGCCGTCAGCAGCACTTCGTCGTCATAGCCCGTGCCGGCCCGGAAACGGTGGAGCTTGAGGCTGAAGGGGCCATCCTGTTCCGTGCCGTCGAACAGGTGCGCATAGATCGGCTCGACCCGTCCCGACATGTCTCGCGACATCGTGCTCTGGGAAAGTTGCAGGAAGATCAGCGAATTGGCCCGCGCCAGGTCGTCGAAGCGGCGGCGGTTGTCGCGGCTGTAACCGGCCATTTCCGGCCACAGCAGATAAAGGTCGACGCGTTCGGAAGGGCCGCCCTTGCGCTGTTCCTCGAAGCGGATCGTGTTGGCGGTGAGCCGCAGATGGTCGAGGCCGATGGTAATCTCGACGGGTTCAATTCTGTCGCTGTGGCCCGCCAGCGCCCAGCGTTCGCCGAAGGTGTGGCCGAACAGGCTGATGCCGACGGAGAGGGCGGCGAGGATCAGGACCGAGGCGGTCAGGATGGCGATGAAACGATTGGAGATGAGGGGCGTCTGCCCCGCCGGATCCGTCGTCGTTTCGGTGCTGTGCATGCTCTGACCCCCGGGCAGCGAATCTCGCCGGCGCTGCGTCCCAAAAGTCGATGATTATGGTTAAGGTGGCGTTAAGCTTTTCCGGCGTGGCCGCGCTTCGGATCGAGGCCGGCGTGCAGGAAAAAAAGAGCCGGTCCCGATTGAACGGGACCGGCTCATTGGCTCCGGTCGGGGACGGGGGTATGCGGGGGACGGACCGGGCCAGGGGCTCAGCGGCTGCCGCGCGAACGCGGCGGCCTATCAGTTCGAATTGACGCTACCGACGGCGGTCGCCCGGCCGTCCTGCAGCTTGACCCAGCGACCCGGATCGTCGGACGACTGGCGCTTGAGGTAGGTATACTCGGTCTCGGACCACAGCATGACCTTGTTGCGCATGTTGTCGAGAATGAAGTCGCCATGGTCGGTGCGCACCGTCAGCACGGCATGTCCTTCGCCGTTCGGCTGCAGCACCACGGTGAGCAGGAGGTCGGAGGCGGCAAAGCCGCGATCGATCAGCATCTTGCGCTTGAGCAGGGCGAAGTCTTCGCAGTCGCCGACCGTGCGCGGATAGGCCCAGCGCTCTTCGACGCCGTAGATGTCCTGGTCGGTCAGCGGGGTGATCGAGCTGTTGACCGTGTAGTTGACGTCGAGCAGGTCTTTCCAGTTCGTTTCCGTCAGCAGAGCCGGACCGCTGTCGGCGGCTGCTGCGACGCATTCGCCGCCATAGGTCTTGCAGAATTCGTAGTGGCCGATCGGCGGATTTGCCTTGCCGACGACCCGCATGTTTGCCGGCAGCGCCATCGCCGGCAGCGCCAGGGCGCCGGTCATTGCGATGGTCAAGAGTCCAATTCCCAGAGTTCTTTTTGTTGTCATTGGTTGTCTCCCCGTGTTGAGGAGACAATGGCATGGATGTTTTGATTGCTCGCAAAATAGCGAAGTAAAAACAGAGGTTAAATCTAATCAAAGCCGCGACAAACAAGAATAAAACAAGTATAAAATTCAAATTGTATTTGAGCATGTTTTGATGAAAATTTGTCTCGAATTTTACCGGATCGGCGCGGTTTTCCTGCCAGGCGCGGGCGCCGTTTTTCTGCTAAGGTTCTGAAACATATGACAGATCGTCCATTCTCTCGGGATGTCCATCAGTGATCTGTCAGGTGCGCTTCCGAACGGCGATAACGCGCACGCCGGCGGTGTCCAGCGCGGACAGGGCTTGGTCTGGCGGCGAAACCGCGACGGCAGCGGGCGATGGCCTGCAAAGGCCGCAAAAAATATTTTTCGGGTAAAGGATTTTTCTCGGCGACGATAGCGGCCTGCACCGGCGCGGCCCCGTTTGATCCCGGGGCGAGGGCCGGGCGCGATGGCGCCCGGCGCATCTCAAGTCAGATGGCGCGCACCAGGATGTGCTTCTTCTTGCCGAGCGAAAGCTTGATCACGCCGTCCCTGGTCATCTGTGCCATGCCGATCGCCAGGCGTTCGTCGCTGACGGCGGCATCGTTGATCTTCACGGCGCCGCCCTGCACATGGCGGCGGGCCTCGCCGTTCGATGCGGCAAGACCGGCGCGGACGATCAGCGACAGAAGGCCGATGCCGGCTTCTAGATCGGCGGCCGGAACCTCGACCGACGGCAGGTTGTCCGAAAGTCCGCCTTCCTCGAAGGTCTTGCGGGCGGTCTCGGCCGCCTGCTCGGCGGCTTCGCGGCCGTGCAGGATGGCGGTGACCTCGGTCGCCAGGATCTTCTTCACCTCGTTGATCTCGGAACCGGCGAGCGTCGCCAGGCGGCCGATCTCGTCCATCGGCAGCGTCGTGTAGAGCTTGAGGAAGCGCGGCACGTCGGCATCCTCGGTATTGCGCCAGTACTGCCAGAAGTCGTAGGCCGACAGCATTTCCGAGTTCAGCCACACGGCACCGTTCGCCGACTTGCCCATCTTGGCGCCGGACGAGGTGGTGAGAAGCGGCGAGGTCAGGGCATAGAGCTGCTGCGTGCCCATGCGGTGGCCGAGATCGATGCCGTTGATGATGTTGCCCCACTGGTCGGAGCCGCCCATCTGAAGCCGGCAGTCGTAGCGCTTGGCCAGTTCGACGAAGTCGTAGGCCTGCAGGATCATGTAGTTGAATTCGAGGAAGGACAGCGACTGCTCGCGGTCGAGGCGGGTCTTGACGCTGTCGAAGGACAGCATGCGGTTGACCGAGAAGTGGCGGCCGACGTCGCGCAGGAATTCGAGGTAGTTGAGCGAACGCAGCCATTCGGCATTGTTGATCATCAGGGCGCCGTCCTTCGGCCCCTTGTCGTAGTCGAGGTAGTTCGCGAAGACCCGCTTGATCGAGGCTATGTTGCTCTCGATCGTGTCCACGGTCATCAACTGGCGCGCCTCTTCCTTGAAGGAGGGATCGCCGACCATGCCGGTGCCGCCGCCCATCAGCGAGATCGGCCGGTGGCCGGTTGCCTGGAACCAGTGCAGCATCATGATCTGGATGAGCGAGCCGGCATGCAGGCTCGGTGCCGTCGGGTCGAAGCCGATATAGGCCGTCACGCTTTCCTTGGCGAGCAGGTCATCGAGGCCGCTTTCATCGGAAATCTGATGAATGAAGCCGCGCTCTTGCATGGTGCGGAGGAAATCGGACTTGAACTTCGTCATGACCTTCAGGCTTTCTGGATATGGAAAACGGGAAATCGCCGGCGCTTTAGCATTGTTTTTTGAATTGTGCACCCGTTTCAGCCATGAATAACGCTGATGGCAATCATTCGAATCGGCGGAGAACGGCTTTGGGCGACAGGATTCGGGCGATCGGACTGATGAGCGGCACCTCGATGGACGGGATGGACGTCGCCATGCTGACCACGGATGGCGAAAGCGTCGTCGAGCGGGGGCCATTTCTTGCCGTGCCCTATGATCCGGCCTTCCGGGCGCGGCTGAAACAGGGATTGGAGGACGCAAGGACGATGACCGTGCGCTCCGCGCGTCCCGGTTCACTCGGCGAACTGGAACAGGAGCTGACGCTGCGCCACGCGGGGGCGGTCAAAACCTTCCTCGCGACGCACGGCCTGTCGGCGGGCGAGATCGCGGTGATCGGTTTTCACGGTCAGACGGTGCTGCATCGCCCGGACCAGGCGCTGACGGTGCAGATCGGCGACGGTGCGCTTCTGGCGCGCGAGACCGGCATCGACGTGGTCTACGACATGCGGGCCAACGACATGGCCCATGGCGGGCAGGGCGCTCCGCTGGTTCCCGCCTACCACGCCGCGCTCGCCGCTTCGCTGAGCGACGCCGCCCGGCCTGTCTGCTTCGTCAATATCGGCGGCATTTCCAACCTGACCTATGTGGACGGCGAGGGCCGCATCCTCGCCTTCGACAGCGGGCCGGGCAATACGCTCATCGACCAATGGGTGGAGGTCAATGCCGGCGTACCCTTCGATCAGGGCGGCATGATCGCTTCGGAAGGCTCGGTTCTCATGCCGCTCGCCGAACGTTATCTCGACCATCCCTTCTTCACCACCGACCAGCGCCGCTCGCTCGACCGCAACGATTTTCGCCCGCCCGAACCGGATGAAGCCGGGCTGCACGACGGCGCGCGCACGCTCGCCTATGTGACGGCCGCAGCCATCCTGCGCTCGGCCGGCCATCTGCCCCAGCCACCCCAGACCTACATCATCAGCGGTGGCGGCCGGCTCAACCGCACCATCATGGCCGACCTGAAGGAGATCGCCGCCCGCAGCGGCGCAACCGTGCTGACGGCGGAAGAGGCCGGTTTCGACGGTGACGCGACGGAAGCCGAGGCCTGGGCCTATCTCGCCGTGCGCTCGCTGAAGCGACTGCCGCTGACCTTCCCCGGCACGACGGGGGTGAAGGCGGCGGTGACGGGCGGCGTGCTGGCACGCGCCAGGGTGCCGTCGCCGTCAGCGGCCAAATAGTTTCGGCATGGTCCTGGCGAACGCCGCACCATCCCTCAGGCCCACTTCAAAGGCGTGCCTGAGGCCCGCCGCATCCGAGACAGTGAATTTGTTCACGCGGATGTCTTCGCTCGGCCCGACCACGACCCGGTTGGGCGAAGCCGGCGGCAGACGGCCGTAACGCGTGGTCAGAAGCAGCGTCCGGCCGCCAGCCGCCTCCGTCTCGGAAAGCCGGATTGTCGGCGGATTGTCGACCAGCCCGCCGTCGAGATGGTCGCGCTCGGCGATGCGGCCGACCGGCATGAAGGGCGGCACCGACGAGGTGGCCATCATGGCGTCGACCAGATCGGCCGCGGAGGAAAGGTCGTGGGTCGATATCCACACGGGTTTCAGCCCGAGATAGCGGCCGGCCTTGGAATGGGCACCGCCGGTCAGGCGTTTCTCGATCTGGTAGGCGGCGATCGAACCGAGGGCGGCAAGTCCGCCCGGCATCCATTCCGGCGGGCGGGCCAGCTGGATCCACATCGGCGGCGCCGCCTTGAGTGCCGCAAGCTCCTCGTCGCCGAACTGTTCGGCGAGAAACTGCCGGAACAGGCCGCCGACGACGAGCGGCGACCGGCGTTCCTTCAAAGCCGCCCAATCGAGGTCCGGGACATTGCGTTCGGCGAAGGTAAAGGCGGCATTGCGCACCCGCTCGCCAACGCCGGCCAGGCTCATGGCGCAGTGATAGGCGCCGGCTGACACCGCCACATAATAGGATGGTCGCTGCGGATAGCGCAGGTTCAGCGCCAGATGGAAACCGCTCTGCCAGTAGCAACGGTTTCCGCCGCCGGCAAAGCCGATCGCATCGAATGAAAGGGCGTCAGGCATCTCGGGTGGATCTAACGACGGTTGAAATGTCTTGTGGCTATTGTTCAAGTCAGAACAATCTTGCCGTGCTTTGTCAACGCCGGTTGTGCCGATCGGCTGCTCCTCAAGCAAATTCCGGGCAATAAAAAACGCCGGCCTTTCGACCGGCGTTCTCTAGAATTGCATGGCCGAGGCTCAGCGGATGCGCTTGGCGGCCGGTTCCGGGACCAGCTCGCCTTCGAGGCGACGGTCGAGATAGTCTTCGCATTCGGCCATCAGCGTTTCCGTCTGGCCGGAGAAGAAGTGGTTGGCGCCGGGCAGCGTCTTCTGGGTGATCAGGATGCCCTTCTGCGTCTTCAGTTTGTCGACCAGGCCCTGGACATCCTTTTCCGGCGCGACCTTGTCTGCGTCGCCGTGAATGATCAGGCCGGACGACGGGCAGGGGGCTAGGAAGGAGAAGTCATAGGTGTTGGGCTGCGGCGCGATCGAGATGAAGCCCTCGATCTCCGGCCGGCGCATCAGAAGCTGCATGCCGATCCAGGCGCCGAAATTGTAGCCGGCGACCCAGCAGCTCTTCGAATCGGGATGCAGGCTCTGCACCCAGTCGAGCGCGGAAGCCGCATCCGACAGTTCGCCCGCGCCATGGTCGAATTCGCCCTGGCTGCGGCCGATGCCGCGGAAGTTGAAGCGCAGCGTGGTGAAGCCGCGCTTCTGGAACATGTAGAAGAGCTGGTAGACGATCTGGTTGTTCATCGTGCCGCCGAACTGAGGATGCGGATGCAGGATGATCGCGATCGGCGCGCTTTTCTCCTTGGACGGCTGGTACCGTCCTTCGAGGCGGCCCGCCGGGCCGTTGAAAATCACTTCGGGCATTGGGTCTCCGGTCCGTGCAAATTTCTGTGGTTCCTGGACAAGCATTTCCCGTCAGCTGACTTGACGAAGTCACTCAACTTTCATAAAACCCAGTTTAGAATTGTTCGAAACTGGATTGGCTGTCCATCCAAGGTCGAAGGTGTCATAGGACAAGCCCGACGGAAATTTCAAGGAAAATGCGCTTGCTGGTTGCCAGCGGGCGCGGCACGGACGTGATATGGCCAAGGAGCGCATCTATCTCGACTGGAATGCCACCGCCCCCCTCATGGAGGCGGCGCGCTCCGTCATGGTCGAAGCACTCGCCCTGACGGGCAACCCCAATTCCGTGCATGCCGAGGGCCGCGCCGCCAGGGCCGTGATCGAGACGGCCCGCCGCGAAGTGGCAGCCCTCGTCGGTGCTGCGGCCGCCAATGTCATCTTCACGGCCGGCGCCACCGAGGCCGCCAATCTGGTGCTGACGCCGTCCTACAGGATGGGAAAGGCGCCCTTGCCGATCGGCGGCCTCTACGTTTCGGCGATCGAGCATCCGGCCGTGCGCGAGGGCGGGCGATTCGCGCCCGGGCAGATCGGCGAAGTTCCCGTCACCCCTGCCGGGTTGACGGATCTGGAGGCGCTGGAACGGCTGCTTGCCGCCCATGACGCCTCGACGGGGCTGCCGCTGGTGGCGGTGATGGCGGTCAACAACGAGACCGGCATCATCCAGCCGACCCGGGAGGCCGCTCAGATCGTACACAGGCATGGCGGTCTGCTGCTGGTCGATGCGGTACAGGCGGCCGGGCGTATCCCGCTCAATCTGCAGGAGATCGGTGCCGACTTCCTCATTCTGTCCGCCCACAAGCTGGGTGGTCCGAAGGGAGCCGGCGCACTGATCGCCCGCGGCGAAACCCTGATGCCCGCGCCGCTGATCCGCGGCGGCGGCCAGGAAAAGGGCCATCGGGCCGGAACCGAGAATGTCGCGGCGATTGCCGGCTTCGGCGCGGTTGCCGCCTGGGCACGAGCCGGGCTCGAGGCGAGAAATGCGGCAATCGGCGCCTTGCGCGACCGATTGGAACAGGGCATGCGGAGCGCGGCGCCCGATCTCGTCATTCATGGCGAGGGGATCGCGCGCGTCGCCAATACGAGTTTCTTCACCCTGCCGGGTCTGAAGGCGGAAACCGGCCAGATCGCTTTCGATCTGGAGGGGGTTGCGCTCTCTGCGGGGGCCGCCTGTTCGTCCGGCAAACTCGGCGCCAGCCACGTGCTGACCGCCATGGGGCAGGACGCCAAGACGGGGGCCTTGCGCATCTCGCTCGGCGTGGCGACGACGAAAGACGAGATCGACCGCACGGTCGGGATTTTTGCGAAGATCGCGGGGCGCCGGAAAATCTCCGGCGAGGCCGCATGAAAGACCGGGAAAAATTGTCAAAAACCAATTTTCTCCTTGCCGCGAGGGTGAAAAACACGCCTCTGGCGACTACATAGGGGCGGGTTTCCGCTCAAACGTTGACAAGCTGCCGGCCTTTGATCCGGCAAGATTGGAGAACGCGAATGGCTGCTGTGCAGGAAACGATCGATCAGGTTCGCCAGATCGATGTCGACCAGTACAAATACGGTTTCGAAACGATGATCGAAGTCGACAAGGCTCCGAAGGGCCTGTCGGAAGACATCATCCGCTTCATTTCCGCAAAGAAGAACGAACCGGAATGGATGCTTGCCTGGCGGCTCGACGCCTACAAGCGTTGGCTCACCATGGAAGAGCCGACCTGGGCGCGCGTCAATTATCCAAAGATCGACTTCAACGACCTCTATTATTACGCCGCGCCGAAGAGCACGACGGGCCCGACCTCGATCGACGAGGTCGATCCCGAGCTGCTGAAGGTCTATGAAAAGCTCGGCATTCCGCTGCGCGAGCAGGAGATCCTGGCCGGCGTCCAGACCTCCAAGATCGCCGTCGATGCCGTTTTCGACAGCGTCTCGGTCGTCACCACCTTCAAGGAAGAGCTGAAGAAGGCCGGCGTGATCTTCATGTCGATCTCGGAGGCGATCCGCGAACATCCCGAGCTGGTGCAGAAATATCTCGGCTCGGTCGTGCCCGTCACCGACAACTACTATGCGACGCTCAACACCGCGGTCTTCACCGACGGTTCCTTCGTCTTCGTGCCGAAGGGCGTTCGCTGCCCGATGGAATTGTCGACCTATTTTCGTATCAACGAGAAAAACACCGGCCAGTTCGAGCGCACGCTGATCATCGCCGAGGAGGGGGCTTACGTCTCCTATCTCGAAGGCTGCACCGCGCCGCAGCGCGACGAGAACCAGCTGCACGCCGCCGTGGTCGAACTGGTGGCGCTGGACGATGCCGAGATCAAGTATTCCACCGTCCAGAACTGGTATCCGGGCGACAAGGAAGGCAAGGGCGGCATCTACAACTTCGTCACCAAGCGGGGCGATTGCCGCGGCAAGAATTCCAAGATTTCCTGGACCCAGGTCGAGACCGGTTCGGCAATCACCTGGAAATACCCGTCCTGCATCCTGCGCGGCGACGGCTCGCGCGGCGAGTTCTACTCGATCGCCGTGTCGAACGGCCACCAGCAGATCGACAGTGGCACCAAGATGATCCATCTAGGCAAGAACACCTCGAGCCGCATCATCTCCAAGGGCATTTCCGCCGGCTTCTCCAACAACACCTATCGCGGCCAGGTTTCGGCCCACCGCAAGGCGGAGAATGCCCGCAACTTCACCCAGTGCGACTCACTCCTGATCGGCGACAAGTGCGGCGCGCATACGGTGCCCTATATCGAGGCGAAGAACTCGACGGCGCAGTTCGAGCACGAGGCGACCACGTCTAAGATCTCCGAGGACCAGCTGTTCTACTGCCTGCAGCGCGGCATTCCGCAGGAAGCGGCGATCGCGCTGATCGTCAACGGCTTCGTCCGCGAGGTCATCCAGGAACTGCCGATGGAATTTGCCGTCGAAGCGCAGAAGCTGATCGGCATTTCGCTGGAGGGGAGCGTGGGGTGATGAAGCCTTGCGATCAGCCAGCAGCGGTCGTCATCCTCGGGCTTGTCCCGAGGATCTACTCCCGGCGAGGCTGATGCGCGATGTCCGGCTTCGTTTACATGATGTCGGACAAACCACGCGGCGTGATTTACACCGGTGTGACCAGCGACCTTCAGGGACGCATCTGGGAACACCGGAACGAAGTGAGGAAGGGTTTTACGTCTAGATACAATGCGAAGCTTTTGGTGTGGTTCGAGCAGCATCCGAACATCGTCCTGGCGATCCGACGAGAGAAGTCGCTGAAGCGATATTTGCGGGATTGGAAGATCAAGCTGATCGAAGGCTTAAACCCGACATGGCTCGATCTCTACGACCGGATTTATGAGATCGAAAACGTCTATTCACCGCACTCGGGTTCTCCGCAATGGTCGGACTATAACTGAAACGGCAGTAGATCCTCGGGACAGGCCCGAGGATGACGGATTGAAGAACAGGCGCCCAACGGCGCGACCGGAAACGACAGGCGGCCCTTGAACCGCCCGATGGACAGGAACAAAGACATGCTTGAAATCAGAAACCTCCATGCCCGCATCGCCGAAGACGGCACCGAAATCATCCGTGGCCTGAACCTGACGGTCAAGGCCGGCGAAGTGGCTGCCATCATGGGCCCGAACGGCTCGGGCAAGTCGACCCTGTCCTACATCCTGTCGGGTCGCGAGGACTACGAAGTCACCGAAGGCGACATCCTTTACAACGGCGAGAGCATCCTGGAACTCGACGCCGCCGAGCGCGCCGCCAAGGGCATCTTCCTCGCCTTCCAGTACCCGGTCGAGATCCCGGGCGTCGCTACCATGCAGTTCCTCAAGGTGGCGATGAACGAGCAGCGCAAGGCCCGCGGCGAAGCGGAACTGACGACGCCGGACTTCATCCGCCGCGTCAAGGAAGCGGCCGGCGAGCTGCAGATCAACATGGACATGCTGAAGCGTCCGCTCAATGTCGGCTTTTCCGGCGGCGAGAAGAAGCGCGCCGAAATCCTGCAGATGGCGCTGCTGGAGCCGAAGCTTTGCGTGCTCGACGAGACCGATTCGGGCCTCGACATCGACGCGCTGCGGATCGTCGCCGACGGCGTCAACGCGCTGAAGTCGCCGGATCGCGCCGTGATCGTCATCACCCATTACCAGCGCCTGCTCGACTACATCGTCCCGGATACCGTCCACGTCCTCTACAAGGGCCAGATCATCAAGACCGGCGACAAGAGCCTGGCGCTCGAACTCGAAGCCAACGGCTATGCCGACATCATCGGCGAAGCGGCCTGAGCGGCCGGGAAGGAGTTCCGACGATGACATTGCAAGCTGCCAACCGGCTGACGGTTGCCGAAACCCAGCTGATCGAGGCCTATACCAGCCAGATCGGCGGGCTGCCCGGCGATGGCGACGTGCTCGTCGCCCGTGACCGCCTGTTCGACGAACTGAAGCGGGCCGGCCTGCCGACCCGCCGCATCGAGGCCTGGCATTATACCGACCTCAAGGCGCTGATGCGCGGCTTTCCGGCCCTCGATCCCTCCGCAATCGCCACGGCAGTCGAGCCGATCGTTGCTGCCGCCACCGTGCTGTCCCTGGTGCAGGGCAAGGCCGAGCTTGGCCCGATGCCGGACGGCGTCCAGGCAACCGCCTATCGCGACAGCCTGACTGACGGTTCCGCCGCCGGCCGGCTTTTCGCCCGTGACGGCGACGACACGATCGGCCGGCTGAACGGCAGCTTCGTGCGCGACGGCATCGAACTTCGCGTCGAAGACGGCGCCAGCATCGACGCGCCGATCGAATTGCAGAGCGTTCACGCCAGCGGACCCGTGCATGTCCGTTATCCCAGCCGCTTCGGTAAGGACAGCCGCGCGGTGGTGATCGAGCGCCATCTGTCGAACGGGGCGGGGCCGGCGCTCGTTTCCAGCGTTGCCGATCTCAAGATCGACGACGGCGCGGAGATCACCTGGATCATCCTGCAGACGCAGGGCCTGGACGACACGCATCTCGGCCAGATCAAGGTCGAGCTCGGCGCCAATGCCCAGTTCCGCCTGTTCATCGTCAATGCCGGCGGCAAGCTGGTGCGCCAGGAAGTGCACCTGCGCACGGCGGGCGAAGGCTCGGATTTCAAGCTTCGCGCCGTCAATCTGCTCGGTGGCGAGACCCATACCGACGTGACCATGACGCTCGGCCATGACGTGCCGAACACCACGTCGACGGAAATCGTCCGCAGCGTCGTGTTCGATCGCGCCAAAGGCGTGTTCCAGGGCATGATCCGGGTCGCGCCCGACGCGCAGAAGACCGATGCCCGCATGGCCTGCAACACTCTGCTGATGTCGGACGACGGCGAGTTTTCGGTGAAGCCCGAACTCGAGATTTTTGCCGACGACGTGCAGTGCGCCCATGGCGCGACGGTCACCGACATCGACCACAACCACCTCTACTATCTGATGGCCCGTGGCATTCCGCAGAAGAAGGCGCGCGGCCTGCTGATCAACGCCTTCGTGGCCGAGGTGGTCGAGGAACTGGAAGACGAGGCGCTGGTCGAGGCGCTGGAAGGGATCATCACCGACTGGCTGGACAATCATGGCTGATCATCTCCCCGCACAGGTCGGTTATGACGTCGCGGCGGTCCGCCGCGACTTCCCCATCCTGTCGCGTGAAGTCTATGGCAAGCCGCTCGTCTATCTCGACAACGCCGCTTCGGCGCAGAAGCCGCGACAGGTGATCGACGCCATCAGTCACGCCTATTCGAACGAATATGCCAACGTCCACCGCGGCCTGCACTTCCTGTCGAATGCCGCGACGGATGCCTATGAGGGCGCGCGCGAAAAGGTACGCCGTTTCCTCAATGCCGGCTCGGTCGACGAACTGGTCTTCACCAAGTCTTCGACCGAGGCGATCAACACGGTCGCCTATGGCTGGGGCATGACCCATATCGGCGAAGGCGACGAGATCGTCCTGTCGATTATGGAGCACCATTCCAACATCGTGCCATGGCATTTCCTGCGCGAGCGCAAGGGAGCGAAGCTCGTCTGGGCGCCCGTCACCGACGACGGCGCCTTCGACCTCGAAGCCTTCGAGAAATGCCTGACCGAGCGCACCAAGCTCGTCGCCATCACGCATATGTCGAACGCGCTCGGTACGGTCGTGCCGATCAAGGACGTCTGCCGCATCGCGCATGCGCGCGGCATTCCGGTGATGGTCGACGGATCCCAGGGCGCGGTGCACATGCCGGTCGACGTCCAGGATCTGGATTGCGACTGGTATGCGATCACCGGCCACAAGCTCTACGGTCCTTCGGGCATCGGCGTGCTCTACGGCAAGATGGACCGGCTGAAGGCCATGCAGCCCTTCATGGGCGGCGGCGAGATGATCGTCGAGGTGACCGAAGACACCGTCACCTACAACGACCCGCCGCACCGCTTCGAAGCCGGCACGCCGCCGATCGTCCAGGCGATCGGCCTCGGCCATGCGCTCGACTATATCGAGGGCCTCGGCCGCGAGGCGATCGCCGCCCACGAAGAGAGCCTGCGCGCCTATGCCCATGAACGGCTCTCGGCGATCAATTCGCTGAGGATCATCGGCAATGCGCCGGGCAAGGGGGCGATCTTCTCGTTCGAGCTCGGCGGCATCCACGCCCATGACGTGTCCATGCTGATCGACCGTCGCGGCGTCGCCGTGCGCGCCGGTACCCATTGCGCCCAGCCGTTGCTTGCCCGTTTCGGGGTCACCTCGACCTGCCGGGCCTCCTTCGGTCTTTACAACACCCGTGCGGAAGTCGATGCGCTTGCAGATGCGCTCGACCATGCCCGCACTTTTTTCGCGTAAGGAAACGTCGATGAGCGTCAACGAAAGCGAACAGAAGCCGGACGTCCGCGAAGGGATCGTCCATACCGCCATTCCGGCCGACGAAGTGGCACGCCTCAGCGACGACATCATCGCCGCGCTGAAGACCGTCTACGACCCGGAAATCCCGGCCGACATCTTCGAACTCGGGCTGATTTACAAGATCGACATCGACGACGACCGGATGGTCAAGATCATGATGACGCTGACGGCCCCCGGCTGCCCGGTGGCCGGCGAGATGCCAGGCTGGGTGGAGAACGCAGTCAGCGCCGTGGAAGGTGTCTCCGGCGTCGAGGTCGAGATGACCTTCGATCCGCCGTGGACGCCGGACCGCATGTCGGAAGAGGCCCAGGTCGCCATCGGTTGGTATTGATAGAAGGCAAGACGGCCACTACATTTGCATGACTCGAAGCGCCGGGCCTTGAACCCGGTCGTGACAGGAGAACGAAATGGGCTTTCAGGTGATGACCATGACGGATGCGGCAGCCGCCCGCGTCCGCGCGATCGTCGGCAACTCCGGACCGGACGCCAAGGGCATCCGCGTCGGCATCAAGAAGGGCGGCTGCGCCGGGATGGAATATACCATCGACTTGGTGACCGAACCGAACCCCAGGGACGACCTGATCGAGCGCGACGGCGCCAGCGTCTGGGTCGAGCCCTCGGCCGTGCTTTACCTGCTCGGCACGCAGATGGACTTCGAGACGACCACGCTGCGCTCGGGCTTCACCTTCACCAATCCCAACCAGACCTCGGCCTGTGGCTGTGGCGAATCGGTCGAGCTGAAGGCCGCCGATCTCGCCGAGCTGGCCCGCCGCAAGCAGGAAGACGCCGCCGTCGCCGGGTAACAATCCGCAGGACGACCGTCAGTGAACAAGGCCCGGTTTGTCGACCGGGCCTTTTGTTTTGCTGCGAGTAGGCGGAGATGCCTCACGATTTGCGGCCAGCCGGAACTGCGCATTAAAATATGTTGAATAGGTGCTGCTCGCCGCATATACTGCGGCCATGGACACGATCGACAAGAAAATCACCGCCTTGCTCGCCGAAGACGCCCGCCGCTCGCTTGCCGATATCGGCGAGGCCGTGGCTCTGTCTCCATCGGCCGTCAATGAACGCATCCGCCGGCTGACCGCCTCGGGCGCAATCAAGCGCTTCACCGTCGATGCCGATCACGCAGCACTCGGCCTTTCCGTCATCGCCTTCGTCCTGGTCGGGCTCGACTACGACACCGGGGAAGAGGCCTTCAAGGCTTTCGTTACGGACCACCCTTCCGTCGCGGAATGCCATCATGTTACGGGAGGCTGGTCCTATCTGCTCAAGGTGCGCCTGGCCGATCTGGCCGGTGTCGAAGCCTTCCTCGGAGACCTGAAAGCGCGGCGCTTCCTCGCCCGCAGCGAAACCATGATCGCGCTGTCGACCACCGTCGAACGCGGCTTCACCCCGGCGGAGGTCTGAGGGATGAGTGTTCTCCTGTTCGGCAAGGGCATACTGCTTGGTCTCGCCATTGCCGCCCCGCTCGGGCCCATCGGCGCGCTGTGCATTTCCCGCACGCTGGAGCGCGGGTTCTGGGCCGGCGTCGCCGGCGGTCTCGGCACCGCGCTCGCCGACGGCGCCTATGCGCTGATGGCCGCGGCCGGCTTTGCCGCCTTCGCCGTTCTGCTCGACACAATCTCCTTGCCGTTGCAACTCTTTGGCGGTGCCTTCCTGCTGTGGCTTGGCTGGAAGAGTTTTCAGCCGAAACCGCCGCCGACCGCCGCCAGGGTGGGCGCGCGGGACCTGTTGAGCACCACCGGAGCCACCTTCCTGCTGACCATCACCAACCCGGCCACCGTCCTCTCCTTTGCCGCGATCTTCGCCGGGCTGGGCCTCGCATCGCAGGGTGACGGCTGGACGGCCGCGGCCCTCGTCGCCGGCGTCTTTGCCGGATCGATGATCTGGTGGATTTTTCTCAGCGGCACAGTGGCGCTGCTGCATCATCGCCTGCCGGAAAGCTTCGCCCTCTGGGTATCGCGCATTTCCGGCGTCGTGCTGATCGGCTTCGGCCTGGTGGCGATTGCCCTGGGGATCACCGCGCTCGCCTCGTGAATCGTACAGGCGGCGACCCATCTTGGTCCCTCCTTCACGATTGACATTGCGGGGCCGCTCCGAAGCGCTTCATAATTGCCGCACGCCCGGGCGGCGGACGAGCATCAGCGGGGGCGGCATGAGCACGAGGAAGAAGATCGGCTATGCGATCGCATCCGTGACGGCATTGGCCGTGATCGCCATCGGCCTGGTCGTGGCTTCGACGACCTCGAAGATCGACGGCATCTTCAAGGCCAATGAGAGCCTTAAGAGCGAGGGCTATTATCTCTCCGAATTCGAGTTCCAGATGCTCGGCATCGCCTATCATCTGGACCACGGAAGCTACCGCCTGGCGCTTTCCCGGCTGGACGCGATGCACCGCAAGATGACGACACGCGAAGGACTGGTGAAGATCCCGCAATTCGCCAATGCCGGTGAGAAACTGGACTTCTATCTGAACCTGCAGAATCCGCGCACCGGCGCCTTCTATTCGATCGAGGGCGACCCGCTGGTCAGCTGTTTCGGCGTCGCCGCCAACATGATCAAGCTCGTCGAGGAGCTCTCGGTGGAAGCGGGAAGGCCGTTCCGCCTCAAATACCCGCTGAAATTCCTCGACGAGATCGATACGCCGGCCAAGCTGAGACGGATGATGGACGACGCGGGTTCGGTTGGCTGGATCGGAGCACGGTTCAAGGCGCCCTATGTCAGCCTGATCGAACTGCGTGACCTCATGGAACAGGACGAGCGGCTGCATATCTACGGCTTCCGGGACGACGTGAAGCTTGCCTTCCATCAGTGGTTCTACGACCATCAGGACCCGGACACCGGCCTGTGGGGCCCGCTCGACCGGGCCAGCGGCAAGGTGCTGGGCGGCGGCGACGTCGGCGACAGCGGCAAGGTCATCAAGATGTTCGTCGACAACGACGGCAATGACCTCCTTCCGCAATTCCCGTTGCGATACGTCGACCGGATCTTCGCCTCTTCGCTCAAGCAGCTTGCCGAACCCATCCCGACGCGGCTCGACGAGCTGCATCGCTGGATCCTGACCAAGGATCGCGGCTTCCGCTTTCTCACGCGCTACCTCTGGAAGAAGGCCCCGGCGGCGGAAAAGGCGCAGGCCCGTGCGCTGATGCTGGATTTCGTCAGGGTCCGGTACGAGCACTATTTCGTCGGAACCGAAGGCGCCTTCAGCCTCTATCCGGAGGCCGCCCATGCCGATCTCGACGGCACCGGCGAGGCGGTCGGCATGTACGACTATGTCGGCGCGCTCTCGCCCGCCAAGCAGTCGCGCTTGTGGGGCGGGCCGGCGGGGACCATTGCCGATCTCGGAACGCGGCAGGTCACTGTAATCGGACCTGCCGATATCGCCGCTATCGCCGATCGGCCGGATGTAAATTCGCTGCGCTTCTACCGCAGCGAACCGGGAGGCGACTTCCTGAAGCACGCGGTGGCTATCTTCTATCCCCGCGAGAGCCACGCGCCCGACCTGGTCGATCTGCTGCCGCGCATTGAAGCCTGGCTGAACGCGACGCCGCAGACCATGGGCAACTGGATCACCCGGGACAGCATCGCCGAGGACCTCGCGGCCGTGCCGATCGATTCGGCGCCCGTGCTCGGTCCAGCCGGGGCTGACAAGCTCGGTGCCATGTTGACGGGGGCAGGGCACCTCGTCGTCATCGGCTTCGACGCGCTTCAGGTGCCGCGCTACCGGCTGGTGCTGGAGAAGATGTAGAGCCGGGGGCAGTCTGCAGCTCGCAGGAGGAGGAACTGCAGGCCGGGAAGCCCCAACCTGCCTCCGGCTATCAATCGCGCTTGATGCTCAACAGCACGTCCCACATATCGGCACCGGTCTCGAAGGCGGAAGCATTGGCCTTGAAGCCGATCTCGCTTTCGATCAGGGACACCATTTCCTGGGCCAGATCAACGTTCGACCCCTCGTCGAAGGTGGCGTCGCCCGAGGGCGACACGGTGGCCCTGACGCCGCCGGCGTCTTCGCTGGAGAAATCGGTCTCCAGTCGGTCATAGCGCGGCGTCATCGCGTTGGCGATATTGTTGGCCGTGGCCGTCGCACGCGTCTGCTGGGCCTGCATGCCCGAGAGCGAAATATTCATGACGGCGGAAAGGCTCATTGTCTCGTCCTGCGCTTGTGGCGTTCCAGCGTCGAAACATAGGCGTTGCGCGTGAGGGAAGGCTGAAGATCTATGGTTCCTTATGCATTGAACCGAACGGCGGTTGCGATCCATTCCGGCACAGTGAGCGATTGCAGGCAGCTGCCTGCAGGACGTCGACTTCATTGGCATTGCACGACAACGAAAAAACCCGGCGCAAGACGTCGGGTTTCATAATCTATGTCTTTGACAGCCGTCACTCGACGATTTGAATGATCTGACGGGTCTGCGGATCGACGATCACGCGGCGTTCGTTGACGACGGTGTAGGAATAGTTGTCATAGCCGTCCACCGGGTAGAGTTCGACCGGGTCTTCGATCACGCGGCCGATCAGGACGTCGCCCTCGTAGGGCACGGAGCGCACTTCGCGCTGCATCACATAGGTCTGGACCGGGGCCGGCACCACGACGGTCGACTGCGTGACGACCGGGTCCTGGCGGATGATGACGGTCTCCTGCGCGTTGGCCGACGCGGTGAGCGTCATGAGTGCCGCTGCACCGGCGAGGATAAGGGTCTTGCGCATGTCTGTTCTCCTGTGTTGAACAGGATGAAAACGGGCGTCGGCCCATTCCGTTCCATCACAGGGTCTTTCCACGCGTCTCGATAGATGAAGAGCGCCGCCAGGGGCGGCGCTCTTTTAGTGCGTTTTCAGCGGCTTACTCCGCCGCCTCGGCATATTCGCTCATCGGCGGGCAGGTGCACACGAGGTTGCGGTCGCCATAGACATTGTCGACGCGGTTGACCGAGGACCAGTACTTGTCGACCCGGAATGCGCCGGGCGGGAAGCAGGCCTGTTCGCGCGTATAGGGACGCGTCCACTCCCCGACCAGGTCCTCCACGGTGTGGGGGGCATTCTTCAGCGGGTTGTCGGTCTTGTCCATGCGGCCTTCCTCGATGTCGCGGGCTTCCTCGCGGATCGCCAGCATGGCGTCGCAGAACCGGTCGATCTCGGCCTTGGTCTCCGATTCCGTCGGCTCGATCATCAGCGTGCCGGCGACCGGCCAGCTCATGGTCGGCGCATGGAAACCGCAGTCGATCAGGCGCTTGGCCACGTCGTCGACGGTGACGCCGGAGCTTTCGGCGAGCGGCCGGGTGTCGATGATGCACTCATGCGCCACGCGGCCGGCCTCGGACTTATAGAGCACCTCATAGGCGCCGGTGAGCCGTGCGGCGATGTAGTTGGCGTTGAGGATCGCCACCTTGGTCGCCTGCGTCAGGCCTTCGCCGCCCATCATCAGGCAGTAGGACCAGCTGATCGGCAGGATCGACGGCGAGCCGTAGGGCGCCGCCGACACCGCGCCCGGGCGGCCGTCGGTCGCCACATGGCCCGGCAGGAAGGCTGCCAGATGCGACTTCACGCCGATCGGCCCCATGCCCGGACCGCCGCCGCCATGCGGGATGCAGAAGGTCTTGTGCAGGTTGAGGTGGGAGACGTCGGAGCCGATGTCGCCGGGACGGGCAAGGCCGACCATGGCGTTCATGTTGGCGCCGTCGAGATAGACCTGGCCGCCATGGGCGTGGGTGATCTCGCAGATCTCCCGCACCGTCTCCTCGAACACGCCGTGCGTCGAGGGATAGGTGACCATGCAGCACGACAGCGTGTCGGCATACTGTTCGGCCTTGGCGCGGAAGTCGTCGAGATCGACGTCGCCGTTGTCGCGGGCCTTGACCGGCACGACCGTCATGCCGGCCATCTGGGCGGAGGCCGGGTTGGTGCCGTGCGCCGAGGTCGGGATGAGGCAGATCGTGCGGTGCGTGTCGCCGCGCGACAGGTGGTAGTTACGAATGGTCAGAAGCCCCGCATATTCCCCCTGCGCGCCCGAGTTCGGCTGCATCGAGATCGCGTCATAGCCGGTCACCGAGCAGAGCTTTTCCGACAGGTCGTCGATCATTTCCTTGTAGCCGAGCGCCTGGTCGGCCGGGGCGAAGGGATGGATCTCGGAGAACTCCGGCCACGTGATCGGCAGCATTTCCGCCGTCGCATTGAGCTTCATCGTGCAGGATCCGAGCGGGATCATCGCCCGGTCGAGCGCGAGGTCGCGGTCGGACAGCCGGCGGATATAGCGGGTCATCTCGCTTTCCGCGCGGTTCATGTGAAAGATCGGATGCGTCAGGTAATCGCTGGTGCGTAAGAGATCCTTGGGCAGGCGATAGCCGGTCTCGAAATCGGCGACGGCGAAGCTGCCGCCGAACGCGCGCCAGACGGCTTCGAGCGTCGCCGGCCGGGTGCGTTCGTCAAGGCTGATGCCGATTCGCGTTTCGCCGATCTTGCGCAGGTTGACCCCTTCGGAGACCGCGGCCCGCAGGATCAGGCCCTGCATGTGGCCGACCTCGACGGTGATAGTGTCGAAGAAGGTCTCCGGCTCGACCGTGTAACCGAGCTTTTCCAACCCCTTGGCGGTCAGGACGGCCTTCTGGTGCACCTGCTGGGCGATCGCCTTGATGCCCTTGGGGCCGTGGAAGACGGCATACATCGAGGCCATGACGGCGAGCAGCACCTGCGCGGTGCAGATGTTCGACGTCGCCTTTTCGCGGCGGATATGCTGTTCGCGGGTCTGCAGCGACAGGCGATAGGCGCGGTTGCCGCGCGCATCGACCGAGACGCCGACGAGACGGCCGGGCATGGAGCGCTTGATGGCGTCCTTGACCGCCATATAGGCGGCGTGCGGGCCGCCGTAACCGACCGGAACGCCGAAGCGCTGGGTCGAGCCGATGGCGATGTCAGCGCCCATCTCGCCGGGGGATTTCAGCAGGGTGAGCGCCAGGATGTCGGCGGCGACCGCGGCGATCGCGCCGGTCTGGTGCAGGCGTGCAATCAGGCCGCAAAAGTCATGGATCTGGCCGTGCGTGCCCGGATACTGGAAGATCGCGCCGAACACGTCGACGGGGTCGAGATCGGTGAACGGGTTGCCGACGATCACCTGCCAGCCGAGCGGCTCGGCGCGGGTCTGGATGACGGCGATGGTCTGCGGATGGCAGCCCTCGTCGACGAAGAAGGCCTTGGCCTTCGACTTCGACACGCGTTCGGCCAGCGCCATGGCCTCGGCCGCCGCCGTGGCTTCGTCGAGCAGCGAGGCGTTGGCTACGTCGAGCCCGGTCAGGTCGCAGACCATGGTCTGGTAGTTGAGCAGGGCCTCGAGGCGGCCCTGGCTGATTTCCGGCTGGTAGGGCGTATAGGCCGTGTACCAGGCGGGGTTTTCCAGGATGTTGCGCTGGATGACCGGCGGCGTGATGGTGCCGTAATAGCCCTGGCCGATCAGCGAGACGAGCGCCTTGTTCTTGTTGGCGGTCTCGCGCAGCTTGTCGAGCGCCTCGCGCTCGGTCATGGCGGCCTCCCAGGTGAGGGGAACCGCCTGGCGGATCGACGAGGGCACGGTGGCGTCGATCAGCGCGTCTAGGGTCTTGTAGCCGACGACCTTCAGCATCTCCTCCATTTCGGCCGGCGAGGGGCCGATATGGCGGCGATTGGCGAAATCGTAGGGCTGGTAGTCGGTGAACTGGAATTCGGTCGGCGTGCTCATGCGATCAGCTCGTTATAGGTGGCTTCGTCGAGAAGGGCGTCGGCATCGGCAGCCGTCTTCAGCTTCAGCTTGAAGAACCAGCCGGCGCCCTGCGGATCGGAATTGACCAGCGACGGGTCGTCGACGATCGCCTGGTTGATCTCGGTGATCTCGCCGTCGAGCGGGCAGTAGACTTCCGAGGCGGCCTTGACGGATTCGACGGTCGCGGCATCCGCGCCCTTGTCGAAGGTCGCGCCGACTTCCGGCAGTTCGACGAAGACCAGATCGCCCAGCTGTTCGGCGGCATGGGTGGTGATGCCGACGGTGGCGACATCGCCCTCAAGCTTCAGCCATTCGTGTTCAGCGGTGAATTTCAGCATGTGATGTTCCTCTCTTGGTGTGGTGCGAGCGATTTGTCCCTCACCCTGACCCTCTCCCCGCAGGGGGAGAGGGGATCGGGCAGGCGTTTGCGGCATGCGTCCTTCTCCCCGTCAGGACGGGGAGAAGGTGGCGGCAGCCGGATGAGGGGCAATCTCGGTCATGGGGTCAACGCTTGTAGGTCGGGGTGACGAAGGGCATCGCCTTGACGGTGACGGGCAGGTATTTGCCGCGCACTTCCGCATAGATCTGCGTTCCAGGTTCGGCGTGGCTGGCGGATACGTAGCCCATGGCGACCGGCCCCTCGACGCTGGGGCCGAAGCCGCCGGACGTCACTTCGCCGAGCTCCGTCGTGCCCTCGGCATCGGCATAGAGCTTGGCATGGCCGCGCACCGGCGCCTTGCCCTCGGGCTTGAGACCGACGCGGCGGCGGCTTGTGCCGCTCGCCAGTTCGGACAGGATGCGATCGGCGCCGGGAAAGCCGCCGGCGTGGGCGCCGCCGCTGCGGCGCGCCTTCTGGATCGCCCATTCAAGGCCGGCCTCGATCGGCGAGGTCGTGGTGTCGATGTCGTTGCCGTAGAGGCAGAGACCCGCCTCGAGACGAAGCGAGTCGCGCGCACCAAGCCCGATCGGCTCGCAGTCGGGATGGGCGAGCAGCGCCTTGGCGATCGCTTCGGCCTTGTCGGCCGGCACCGAGATTTCAAAACCATCCTCGCCGGAATAGCCGGAACGCGAGACGATGCAGGCGACGCCATTGAGGGTCACGTCGCGCACATCCATGAACTTCATCGAGGCGACGTCTCCGCCGAGGCTCGACAGCACGGCTTCCGAAAGCGGGCCCTGGAGGGCGAGAAGTGCACGGTCCTCCAGATAGGTGACGTCGACGCGGTCGGAGAGGTGCTTCTTCATATGGGCGATGTCGGCCTGCTTGCAGCCGGCATTGACGACGACGAACAGGTGGTCGCCGCGATTGGCGAACATCAGGTCGTCGAGGATGCCACCGTTCTCGTCGGTGAAGAAGCCGTAGCGCTGCCGGCCCTCCTTCAGGCCGAGAATGTCGACCGGCACCAGGCTTTCCAGCGCGAGCGCCGCGTCTTCATAAGTGCCGGATTTTGCCCGCAGTTCCATCTGGCCCATGTGCGAGACGTCGAACAGGCCGCATTTGGCGCGGGTGTGGAGATGCTCCTTCAACACGCCGGCCGGATACTGCACCGGCATGTCGTAGCCGGCAAACGGCACCATGCGAGCGCCGAGCGCGACGTGAAGGTCGAAAAGAGGAGTTTTGTGCAGTTCGGCGGAATGGTCCAAGAAGGCGCCTCCGGTTCTGGGCGCTCGCGCGCCGGCTCAAGGTCTTGGGCACGGGTGTGCCGGTGTCATGAGCCCCCTCTGTCCGTTTGCCTGAGATTGTTATCCCTTCGGCGCACCCTTCCGTTTCGGGAAGGTTTCTCTCCAGAGTTCCAGTCGACGCCCTGCGGTCCTTTTGCCTGAGAGTTTCCGGGGCGGTTGCTCCTTCGGCACCGGAGTGAACCGGTTTCTCCCTGCAGGGATGCGGCAATTATCGGGCTGGGTGGTGGCTTGGCAAGAGGCAAAGGTCGCCGGCGAACAAATATTTGTCGCTCCCGCTTCAGTCTTTGGTCCGGGTGAGCAGCTGAGCGGGGCGGGAATGCTGCTGTTTGCGGCGGATCAAAGACGTGCCGCCGACAATCCGCGACAAGGGGGCGCAATTCAAGACGGGGACTTTGAATCCCGGCGGAAAGCCGCTAAGGAATCGTCTCGTTCGGAGGAATGCAATGTCGAGGGCACGGTTGATGAGGGGCGGTCTGCTGCGCATTCTATGCGCATTCGCCCTTCTGTCGCTGGCCTTCGCCCACAAGCCGCCGCAGGTCATGACCGCCACCTATGCGACGGTGTCGCTGCAGCTGCCCGACGGCAGCTTTGCCGACATGTGCATCGGCGACACGGCCACCAAGCATCCCCTGGTCCGCCAGTATTGCGAAGTCTGCGCGCTGTCGTCGACCGCACTTCTTCCGCCGCCGACAGGCGAATCCTGGCTGCTCAGCCAGTTCGCCGGTCTCGCCAACGATCCGGTCACCGTCACCGAACGCCCGGACGTGCCGACGATCGAGCGCCCGCGCTCGCGGGCGCCTCCCGTCATCTCTTGATTTCCTTCGACCATCGATAGAAATGGCGCCGTCTTCCGGCGCATGCCGGCAGCCTCCTTCGAGGAGGGCCGCACAGGAGACCACCAATGAACACCATGATGTCCGCTTTCGCCACCACCGCCGTTGCCGCCCTCGTCGCCGGTTCGGCCCATGCCCATGCGAGTTTCGCCAATGCGCCGGCCGTGCCGGAATCCTATGTCGCCGCGGTGCTGCAGGTGCCGCACGGCTGCGACGGCAAGGCCACCAATGAAGTCCAGGTCAAGTTGCCCGAAGGCTTCGTCTTCGCCAAGCCCATGCCGAAGCCCGGTTGGGAACTCGAGATCATCAAGGGCGACTATCAGAAGACCTATGACAACCACGGCACGGCAGTGAAGTCCGGTGCGGTGGAGATCCGCTGGAAGGGCGGCGACCTGCCCGACGACTACTACGACACCTTCACGATCAACGGGAAGGTCAGCGGCGTCGAAGCCGGCGGCGCGCTCGCTTTCGTCACGACTCAGCTGTGCGGCACGGACGGCAAGGTCGCCTGGGACGAAGTGGCCGCACCCGGCGTCGATCCGCATTCGCTCAAACACCCGGCTCCGCTGCTCCAGCTTGCCGCTGCCGACGACATGCCGATGGGCCACGGTGCCATGCACGGGCAGGGGGCCATGCATGGCCAGGGTCACGATGCCATGATGATGGCTCAGGGCGGCCAGATGATGCATGGTGCCATGGACGGGTCCGGCATGGCCGGCGCCAATCCGGGCACGATGGAAACCGCCAAGGTCGGCGACCTCGAACTGACCGCAGGCTTCACCCGCGCCATGCTGCCGGGCCAGCCCGTCGGCGGCGGTTTCGTCACCATCAAGAACACGGGCGCAACCGACGACGTGCTGATCGCCGCCGAATCGCCGGCATCGGGTCGCGTCGAGCTTCACGAAATGGCGATGGTCGGCGACGTCATGAAGATGCGTCAGCTGAAGGACGGCATTCCGGTTCCGGCCGGCACCACCGTCGAGCTGAAGCCGGGCGGTCTGCACATGATGTTCATGGATGTGAAGGATCCCTTCGTCGAAGGCGGCCAGGTCCCGGTGACCCTGACCTTCGAAAAGGCCGGCACCGTCGAACTGGTCCTGCCGACCGGTCCCGCCAAGGGCAAGTAAGTCACTCTGCACGCAAGGTCGAACGGCCACGATCGAGATTTCGATCGTGGCCCTTGGCGCATCCGGGAGGATATGTGTGATCTGGCCTCAGGCGGCCGAGTTCTTGTAGGCCTCGAGTGTGTCCTTGAGGCTCGCCTGAACCAGGTGCTTCTGGCTGGCGGTCAGGAAATAGAGGGCCAGCGCCGGCGGCTGGACGATGTTGACGAGCGCCCTCAGCTGGAAGTCCTCGCTGCTGGCCGCCTTCTCGGCGAGCAGGCGGGTGCTCTCCTCGACAAAGGCGTTGCGCGAGGTCCGCTGCGGCGGCTTCGAATTCTCCATCGCATAGGCGGCTGTCGTGGCCGAGACTGTTACGACCTGGGTCATTGGCTTCACCAACTGGTTTATCAATTAGGCGATCCTACACCACCGGCCTCTCCGCTTCTTTAAATCGAAAGGTGCAATTTAAGTAAAACCTTAAGAGACGAAATCCGGATTGTTCAAGGATGAATTATTTGCGTGCAGGGGGCCTCCGAAGGCTCCGATCCGCTTGCAATTGCGGTGTGATCTGTCATTTTCCAGCTGAATTTGCGTTCTGCGCAATTGTTCTGGCAGACAACATTTAGGCCCCCGGCGCCGGTCAGGCGAAGGGTGGGAGGAGGGGAGGAAAGCATGATTATTCTCGTGGGTTATGTGAGCATCGAGGGGCAGTCCAAGAAGATCGCCGAGACGGTCGCCGCCCAGATCGAAAAGGGTGGGGACCGCGCTGTGCTGGTCAACGTCCTGACCGGTGCGGAATACGGCGTCGATCACCCGCAGGCCGTGATCCTTTGCGCGCCGATCCATGCCGGCCGTTACCCGGCCCCCTTCGTCGACTTCGTCGAGCGCGAGCGCGACTGGCTGAAGTCCGTGCCGAGCGCCTTCGTGTCGGTGTCGCTGTTCATTCGCAGCGAATTCGCCGAAGAACGCGAGGAAGCGATGCATTTCCCCGACGCGCTGATGGCGCAGACGGGCTGGACGCCGGGCATGGTGCACCACGCTGCCGGCGCGCTCCGCTACACCGAATACGACTTCTTCAAGCGCTGGATGGCCAAGCGCCTCGCCGCGCGCGAGGGTGCCCCGACCGACGTCAACCAGGTCTACGAATTCACCGACTGGGCGGCGCTCGACAGCTTCACCAAGGAATTCGTCGCGGCCGCCAAGGCCTGAGCGAAACCGCCCGCCGGTCCTGATCGGCGGGTTTCTCTCTTGCCGGCTTTAGAGCCTCGGCTGCACGTGAGGTCGCATGCTCCAGATCCTGCTCGTGGCCCTTGGGGGCGCCGTCGGTTCGGTTTGCCGGTATCTGGTCGGCGTCGGCGCGCTCCGGTTGATGGGGCCGTCCTTCCCCTGGGGCACGCTCGCCGTCAATGTCGCCGGCTCGTTCGCGATCGGCATTCTGGCCGAACTGATCGTCGCCCGTTTCGGTGCCTCGGCCGAGTTGCGGCTTCTGCTGATCACCGGCTTTCTCGGCGGCTTCACCACCTTCTCCGCCTTCGCGCTCGCCGCCGTCACCCTGTTCGAGCGGGGGGCCTCCCTGGCCGCTGCAACCTACCTCATCCTCAGCATCGGTGCGTCCATTGCCGCGGCAATCGCCGGGATCGGCCTGATGCGTTCGCTGCTCTGACCGGTTTTCCTGTTTCCATCTTCGGCCGAAATGCTCTAAAGCCCTGCTTAAGACGAGATCTGCGGGCTTTTCCGCAGCAGTGACCGAAAGATTGGCTATGGCAGGCATCGAACATATCACCGTGGAAGCCGACGAGGCAGGCATGCGTCTGGATCGTTGGTTCAAGGTGCATTTCCCGGGCCTCGGCTTCGGCCAGTTGCAGAAGCTGCTGCGTTCCGGCCAGGTGCGTGTCGACGGCGGCCGGGTGAAGACCGATGCCCGCGTGCAGCCGGGGCAGGTTGTGCGCATCCCGCCGCTGGACGTGGACCTGAAGATCAAGGCCGGGCCGATCGGCTCGCACGACCTGAAGCATTCCGAGGATGGCGAACTTCTGTCGCGCATGCTTTTGCACGAGGACGAGAAGGTGTTCGTGCTCAACAAGCCGGCCGGGCTTGCCGTGCAGGGCGGTTCGGGCCTGACCCGTCATATCGACAAGATGCTCGAGGCCTGGACCAGCAAGAAGGGCGAGAAGCCGCGTCTCGTGCACCGGCTCGACCGCGACACCTCCGGCGTGCTGGTGGTCGCCCGCACCCGTGGCGCGGCCCAGAAGCTGACCGCCGCCTTCCGCGAGCGCGACACCCACAAGACCTACTGGGCGCTGGTCAAGGGCGTGCCGCGCAAGCATGAGGACAAGATCTCCACCTGGCTGGTCAAGGACCAGACCGACGAGGGCGACCGAATGCGCGTCGCCAAGCACGGTGAGGACGGTGCCGATCACGCCGTGTCCTACTACCGTGTGATCGATACCGCGGCGCAGAACCTCGCCTGGCTGGAGATGGAGCCCTATACCGGCCGTACCCACCAGTTGCGTATCCATGCGCTGCATATCGGTCATCCGATCATCGGCGATCCCAAGTATTTCATCGACGACCACAATTGGGATTTCCCCGGCGGTGTCCAGAAGCGCCTGCATCTGCACGCACGCCGCATCGACATTCCGCACCCGAACGGCGGGCGCCTGCAGGTCACCGCGCCGCTGCCGCCGCATATGGTGCAGACGTGGAACCTGCTGGGCTTCGACCAGGCGGACGGCGACAGGGAAGCGGAATGAAGCTTGTCCTCTTCGATTGCGACGGCACGCTCGTCGACAGCGTTGCCCTGATCCATGAGGTGATGGTCAGGACCTTCCGTCAGTTCGGCAAGGCCGAGCCCACGGTCGCCGCCACCAAGGCGATCATCGGGTTGACCCTCGACATCGCCATTGCCCGCATCGACGGCAAGCCGCATGCCGACCCGGAAGCCGTGGCGATGATGGCCCACTACAAGGAAATCTTCCTCGGTGTCCGCGGCGAACTCGGTTTCCAGGAGCCGCTCTTCCCCGGCATCGCCGAACTGATCGCCGCCCTTGCGGCGCGCGACGACGTGCTGATCGGCGCCGTCACCGGCAAGTCGCGCCGGGGACTGGACACGGTGCTTGAAACCCACGGCTTCAGCTCCCATTTCTTCGTTTCCCGCACGGCCGACGATTGCCCGTCCAAGCCGCACCCGGCCATGGTCACCGAAAGCTGCGACCAGGCGGGCATCGTACCGGCCGACACCGTCGTCATCGGCGATGCGGTCTACGACATGCAGATGGCCAAGGCCGCCGGCGCGACCGCGATCGGCGTGTCCTGGGGTTATGCCAGCGTCGAGGAATTGTGGGCCGCCGGTGCCGATGCGGTGGTCGACCGCCCGGCGGACATCCTGAACTACATACACTGAGGTTTACCGATGCGCGACGAGTTGAGCGTTTTCGTCCCCGAGCAGAGCGATCCCGATCCGGTGCGCCGGGCGCAGATCCAGATGAAGAAGCCGCAGGCCAAGCGCTTCTATACGGAAGTGACGGTCGAGCCGGAAGGTGACGCCTTTGCCGTGAAGCTCGACGGTCGCGCCGTCAAGACGCCGGGCAAGAGGCTCCTGGCACTTCCGACCGGCGCGGCTGCGGAACTGGTCGCCGACGAATGGCGCGCCCAGGTTGAGATCATCGATCCCGAGACCATGCCGGCAACGCGGCTGGCCAATACCGCGATCGATGCCGTGGCCGACCAGGCCGAGGCGGTGTTCGAGGACATCGTGCGTTACAGCGGCAGCGACCTCCTGTGCTACCGCGCCGACGGCCCGCAGGAACTGGTCGAGCGTCAGCAAGAGCGCTGGGATCCGGTGCTGTCCTGGCTCGCCGGAACCCATTCCGCCCGTTTCATCCTGGTCGAAGGCGTCATCCACCAGGAGCAGCCGGCCGAGGCCGTCGCCGCCTTCGCCGCAGCCCTTGAGGCTGAGCGCTCGCCGCTCGCCTTGTCCTGCCTGCATGTGGTCACGACCATCACCGGCTCCGCCATGCTGACGCTGGCGCTACGCGACCGCCATATGACGCTCGAAGAAGTCTGGGCGCTTGCCCATCTCGACGAGGACTGGACCGACGAACACTGGGGCGTGGATGCGGAGGCGGAGGCGCGTCGCGCCAAGCGGTTCACCGAAATCGCCGCCGCCGCGGCCATGCTCGAGGCGCTGCGCGCCACGGATTAACGGTCCGCTAACCATAAAGGTGGGACGCTCAGGCGGAAGAGAATCATCCGTCCGGGGTTTCCCATGTTTGCCCGCTTCCTCAAGCTTGGCCTCGCGCTGTTCCTGCTCGGTGCGCTGGCCTCCTGCAGCCTCATCAATGGCCGGCCGATCACCCGGCCCCTCAATTATCATGTGCGCGACGTCACCGTGATCGCCGATGCGACCGTTCCGACCCGGATCATTGCCGGCGTGGACCGGCGGGTGTCGGCGGCCATCGCGGCGACCCGGCCGCCGGCCGGTGCCGAGCGGGTGGTCGTTCTCGTGCGGATCGAAAAGCTGGGCTATGGCTTCAACGCGCGCCGCCACCTGCAGACGGCACGCTTCACCGTCACCGCCGCCTCGGTCGAGACCGGCGAACCGGTCGCGGAGGGCAGCTTCCTCGTCAACAATCCGACCGACGATCCGATGATGGCCGAAGAGAGCCTGGCCGAGGAAATCGCCAGCCGCGTGCGCTTCGCCTTCTCGCTTGCCTCGCCCTCGCTGCGAAAGCTGGTTCGGCCGCCGCGCACCCAGTCCACCCGATTGAAGACCGCGCTGGCGCCCGAGGCCCCGGCCGTCGTCGCGCCTGCGGCCGTAACCTCCGCCGAGCCCGCCGCGGCAGTGCTTCCGGCGCCGGCAGCACCAGCCGCCGGGGCGATCGAGACGAATATCGAGGAAGGCGCAAGCGGAGCCGTCAAGCTCGGCGCTGCCGCCCCCACCGTTCCCTGCGATCCCGCCAAGGACAAGGATTGCGCCACGCCCAAGCCCTGAGCGGTTTCCAGCCCTCGATTGACTTGGATGGCGCTTCCACCTATTCCAGAGACTACGGATGGTTTCCGGGCCGGCGATTTTCGGCCCGGGAAGCAAAAGGGAATGCGACGGCGGGGATCCAGACCGGGACCGCCAATCGCAGCCGACCCCGCGACTGTAGAGCGGCGAGGGTCTTCCGTCCGGCAGGGACTTCGGTGACGGATGGCGGTTCGCAGGGTGCGGACGGTCCGAAGCAGGGTTTGGCCGGAAAAGCCACTGGAGGGCTGCGCGATCAGCCGGGGCCGGACGCCTCTATCATCTACGAATCGTCCTCCCTTTCGCGCCGCATCCACCTCCGGGAAGGCAAGGAAGATCCGCCGGTGCGTTTTTCGCACCACGACCCGCGAGCCAGGAGACCTGCCAACCGTGCCGGGCATCAAGCCCACACCTGTCAAAGGGGAGGCTCCCCTTGTTGCCAGCACGGAGGTTGTCGTGGCGACACTATCGACGAACGGGATCTCCGGATCCCGTGAATGCGCACATCGTGCGATCCCGTCCCGCGAACGCCGCTTCGCCTTGGGCGGTCGACCAGCGCCTGCGCCCGGTGGCGCGCGCTTTCGCCTGCACGGGTGCTGCGGCTTTGCCCCCATTCTTACCGGCGGGCGCTGAGCCATGGCCAGCCCGTCCACTTCGATTCTCGTTCTCGGCGGTGCCCGCTCGGGCAAGTCGCGCTTTGCCGAAGGTCTTGCCCTCGATTGCGCGGCTGACCGCCATTATGTCGCGACCGGTCGCGCCTTCGACGACGAAATGCGCGACAGGATTGCGAGACACCGGAGCGATCGCGGCGACGGCTGGACGACCCATGAGGAGCCGGTCGATCTGGTCGGCCAGCTCAAGCGGATCGACGATCCGTCGCGTGTCGTGCTGGTCGACTGTCTGACGCTCTGGGTCACCAATCTGATGCTGGAAAGCCATGACGTGGCGGCCCGCTCGGCCGAACTGGCGGCGTTCCTCCCGCAACTGAAGGCGAGGGTGATCCTGGTCTCCAACGAGGTCGGGCTCGGCATCGTGCCGGAAAATCGCATGGCGCGCGAATTCCGCGACCATGCCGGACGGCTCCATCAACAGATCGCGGCGCGTGCCGCGGAAGTCTATTTTGTCGCGGCCGGCTTGCCGCTGAAAATGAAGGGTTGAACATGCTGCAACAGAAGATCCCCGCGACCGTCATCACCGGCTTCCTCGGCGCCGGCAAGACCACCATCATCCGCAACATGCTGATGAATGCCGGCGGCAAGAAGATCGCGTTGATCATCAATGAGTTCGGTGATCTCGGCGTCGATGGCGATGTGCTGAAGGGCTGCGGCGCCGACAACTGCACCGAGGACGACATCATCGAGCTGACCAATGGCTGCATCTGCTGCACCGTCGCCGACGATTTCATCCCGACCATGCAGCGCCTACTGGAGCGCGACGTGAAGCCTGACCACATCGTCATCGAGACCTCCGGCCTGGCGCTTCCCCAACCGTTGGTCGCCGCCTTCAACTGGCCGGACATCCGCACCCGCGTCACCGTCGACGGCGTCATCACCGTGGTCGACAGCGCCGCCGTCGCCGCCGGCCGCTTTGCCGACGATCACGACAAGGTGGATGCGGCGCGCGTGGCTGACGAAGGCCTCGACCACGACAGCCCGCTGGAGGAACTGTTCGAGGACCAGCTGACCTGCGCCGACCTCATCATCCTCAACAAGACCGACCTGCTCGACGCCGAGGGCATCGCCCGGGTGCGGGCCGAAGTGGCCGAGCGCATCCACCGCAAGCCGGCGCTGATCGAGGCGAGGAACGGCGACGTGCCGGCGCTGGTGCTGCTCGGCATCGGAGCGGGCACCGAGGACGACATCGACAATCGCAAGTCGCACCACGAACTGGAGCACGAAGCGCTGCACGAGAGCGGCGAGGCCCATGACCATCATCACGACCACGACGAATTCGAGAGCTTCGTCATGAAGCTCGGTCCGATCGCCGACCCGTCGGGTTTCGTCGACAAGCTGAAAAGTGTCATCGAAGCCCATGATGTACTGCGTCTGAAGGGCTTCATCGATGTGCCCGGTAAGCCGATGCGCCTCGTCATCCAGGCGGTCGGTTCCCGCATCGACACCTATTTCGACCGCCCCTGGGCCTCCGGCGAAACCCGCGAATCCCGCTTCGTCGTCATCGGTCTGCACGACTGGGATTTTGCCGCGGTGGTCGAAGCCGTCGAGAAGGCGGCGTGAGGTTTGAATAAGCGTATGAGCGCGCGGTTCACCCCCCTCTGGCCTGCCGGCCATCTCCCCCTCAAGGGGGGAGATCGGCATGCGATACCCGCAGCGACGGTGGCTGAACGTCCCGCATTTGTCAGTTCCTGGAATGCTCGCTCGACGATGGAACGTTCGGCGAGGCTTGCCATCTTCCGATCTCCCCCCTTGAGGGGGAGATGCCCGGCAGGGCAGAGGGGGGTAGCAGCCACGCTCCAGGCCAGGAATGAGGGGCATGTTTCCCATGCCGTGCGCGCATGCACCTCCTCCTAGCCCAGAAAGGCTCGATCGCCGACGGAGACGAGGCCGTCGATCTCGGCCAGACGCCGGGCGACATCCTCTTCCTCTCGGCGGCCGATACCGAGCTGGCGGCGATTGCCGCGGCGGTCGCGGTCCGAGCCGAAGGGCCGAGCTTCCGGCTCGCCAGCCTGATGAGCCTCAAGCACCCTATGTCCGTCGACACTTATGTCGAGCGCACCGCGCGGCATGCGAAACTGATCGTCGTCCGGGCGCTCGGCGGAGCGAGCTATTTCCACTACGTGCTCGAGGCGCTGCATGCTGCGGCCCGCCGCACAGGCGCGGCGATCGCCGTACTGCCCGGCGACGATAAGCGGGACGAGGGACTGACCGAGTTCTCGACGCTTCCGCCCGAAGACCTGTCCGCACTCTGGGCCTATCTGATCGAGGGCGGCGACGCCAATGACCGGGCCTTCGTCGACTATGCCGGTGCCCTGATCGGTCACGGCGAGAAGCCGGCGCCCGCCGCTCCGCTGCTGAAAGCCGGCATCTGGTGGCCGGGCAGGGGCGCGATCGGTGTCGGCGAATGGAAGCAGGCTTCGACGATCGCCCCTCATCCGCCTGCCGGCACCTTCTCCCCGTCGAACGGGGAGAAGGGGTATTCTGGCTCTGTGTCGCCGAGTTCGGTGATACCCCCCTCTGGCCTGCCGGCCATCTCCCCCTCAAGGGGGGAGATCGACTCGTTGCAGGCGTCCCCGGCTTCTTCGGGCGGAAAGCCTTCGAAACCCCTTTCCGCAAACGTCGACTCTGGAGGTGACGCGGCGCGGCCACTGCGCCCGATCTCCCCCCTTGAGGGGGAGATGGCCGGCAGGCCAGAGGGGGGTGAACGCACTCCGCCCATCGCCGCCATCTGCTTTTACCGTGCCCTCGTGCAAAGCGGCGAGACCAGGCCCGTGGAGGCGCTGATCGATGCCTTGAAGTCGCAAGGGCTGGCCGCGCTGCCGGTCTTCGTCTCCAGCCTGAAGGATGCCGTCTCGGTCGAGACGCTGCGCTCGATCTTTGCCGAGGCGCCGCCCGCTGTCGTCATCAACGCCACCGGCTTTGCCGTCTCGGCGCCGGGTGCCGAGCGGGTCTCGACCGTGCTGGACGAGGGCGGCGCGGTCGTGCTGCAGGCGCTGTTCTCCTCCTCCACGCGGGAGGCCTGGGAAGCCTCGTCGCAGGGCCTCACGGCTCGTGATCTCGCGATGAGTGTCGCACTGCCGGAGGTCGACGGCCGCGTCATGACCCGTGCCGTCTCCTTCAAGGCCGCCGCGCGCTTCGATGCCCGCGTCGAGACCAATATCGTCTCCCACGAACCCGATGCCGGCCGTGCCGGTTTCGTCGCAAGACTGGCCGCCAACTGGGCGCGGCTCAGGTCGACGCCGGCTTCGAGGCGGCGGGTGGCGCTGGTCATGGCCAACTATCCGAACCGCGACGGCCGCCTCGGCAATGGCGTCGGCCTCGATACGCCCGCCGGCACCGTCGAAGTCCTGCGCGCCATGGCCGCCGAGGGCTACACGCTCGACGCTCTACCCGCGGACGGTGACGCGCTGATGGCCTACCTGATGGCCGGCCCGACCAATGCGGCAACAGATGGGCGCGAGATCCGCGAAGTCCTGTCTGCAAGCGATTACATTAGCTTCTTCGAAAGTCTTCCGGCAAAGGTTCAGGATGACGTGACAGCTTGCTGGGGCGCGCCGGAGACGGATCCGTTCTTCCTCGACGGCCGGTTTGCCCTGCCGCTGTCGCGCCTCGGGAATGTCGTGGTCGGCATCCAGCCGGCGCGCGGCTACAATATCGACCCGAAGGAAACCTACCATTCGCCGGACCTCGTGCCGCCGCACGGCTATCTCGCCTTCTACGCCTATCTGCGCCAGAATTTCGACACCCATGCGGTGATCCACATGGGCAAGCACGGCAATCTCGAATGGCTGCCGGGCAAGGCGCTGGCGCTGTCGGAAACCTGCTACCCCGAGGCCGTGTTCGGCCCGTTGCCGCATCTCTATCCCTTTATCGTCAATGATCCGGGCGAGGGCACCCAGGCCAAGCGCCGCACCTCCGCCGTCATCATCGACCACCTGACCCCGCCGCTCACCCGCGCCGAAAGCTACGGGCCGCTGAAGGACCTGGAGGCGCTGGTCGACGAATATTACGAGGCCGCCGGCGGCGATCCGCGCCGCCTGAAGCTGCTGAAGAAGCAGATCCTCGACCTCGTCGCCGACATTGGCCTCGACCAAGACGCCGGCATTGTCCGCGACGAGGCGGAGGAAAGCGCGCTCGAAAAGCTCGACGCCTATCTCTGCGACCTCAAGGAAATGCAGATCCGCGACGGCCTGCATATTTTCGGCCTTGCGCCCGAAGGCCGTCTGCTGACCGACCTTACTGTGGCGCTGGCCCGCGTGCCGAGGGCCCTAGGCGAGGGCGGCGACCAGAGCCTGCAGCGGGCGATTGCGGGGGACGCCGGATTGGCGGCAGGTGAGACGAATTTACCCCCCTTTGCCCTGCCGGACATCTCCCCCTCAAGGGGGGAGATCGGAACGCCGCAAGCGTTCGCGTCTCCTACGGCCCAGTTTCCCGGGACAACTGTCGGCTTGCTTTCCGCAAATGAAGGCAGTCATGGTGGCCGAGCGCCGTCCTCTTCGATCTCACCCCTTGAGGGGGAGATGCCCGGCAGGGCAGAGGGGGGTAATACGACGCACCAAGGCGGCACCGGGCGGATGTTTGCCTTCGACCCCCTCGACTGCATCATGTCCGATCCCTGGACCGGTCCGAAACCCGCCATCCTCGCCGATCTGACCGACGCCCCGTGGCGCACCAGGGGCGACACCGTCGAACGCATCGAACTGCTGGCCGCCAAGCTGGTCGAGGGCGAGATCGAATGCCCCCCGCATTGGCCCGCCACCCGCGCCGTGCTCGACGAGATCGAAACCCGCCTCAAACCCTCAATCATCAAATCCGGTCCGGCCGAGATCGCCGGCCTGCTCACCGGCCTGTCCGGCCGCTTCGTGGCCCCCGGTCCCTCTGGCGCGCCGACGCGTGGCCGCCCCGACGTGCTGCCCACCGGCCGCAATTTCTATTCGGTCGACAGCCGCGCTGTACCGACACCGGCCGCTTACGAACTCGGCAAGAAATCCGCCGAACTTCTGATCGCTCGCTACGTGCAGGACCACGGCGAGTGGCCCACCTCGTTCGGCCTGACCGCCTGGGGCACGTCGAACATGCGCACCGGCGGCGACGACATCGCCCAGGCCCTGGCGCTGATCGGGGTAAAGCCGTTGTGGGACATGGCCTCGCGCCGCGTCACCGGCTTCGAAATCCTGCCCCAGGCCATCCTCGGCCGCCCGCGCGTCGACGTGACGCTGCGCATTTCCGGCTTCTTCCGCGACGCCTTCCCGGAACAGATAGCGCTCTACGACAAGGCGGTCCGCGCAGTGGCCGCACTTGACGAGGACGAGGCGGACAATCCGATCGCCGCCCGGGTGCGGGCCGAGACCGCGCGGCTGGTGGCCGACGGACTGGACGAGAAAGCGGCCGCCCGCCGCGCCGGCTACCGCGTCTTCGGTTCCAAGCCCGGAGCCTATGGGGCGGGCCTCCAGGCGCTGATCGACGAAAAGGGCTGGGAGCGCCGCGGCGATCTCGCCGAAGCCTATCTCGTCTGGGGCGGCTATGCCTATGGCGCCGGCGAAGACGGCAAGGCCGAGCGCGGCCTGTTCGAGGAACGGCTGCGCACGGTGCAGGCGGTCGTGCAGAACCAGGACAATCGCGAGCACGATCTGCTCGACAGCGACGACTACTACCAGTTCGAAGGCGGCATGACGGCGGCGATCGAGCATGTCGCAGGTGCGCGCCCGACCGTCTATCACAACGACCATTCGCGTCCGGAAAAGCCGGTGATCCGCACACTGGAAGAAGAGATCGGCCGCGTCGTGCGCGCCCGCGTCGTCAACCCGAAGTGGATCGACGGCGTGATGCGCCACGGCTACAAGGGCGCCTTCGAGATCGCCGCGACGGTCGACTACATGTTCGCATTTTCCGCCACCACCGGCGCCGTGCGCGACCACCATTTCGAGGCGGTCTACCAGGCCTTCGTGCTGGACGAACGCGTGCGCGATTTCATGGCGGAGAAGAACCCGGCGGCGCTCCGCGAAATGTCCGAACGGCTGATCGAGGCGATCGACCGCGGGTTGTGGACGCCGCGCAGCAATTCGGCGATGTTCGACCTTTCGCGGCTCGCGCAAGGTCGTGCCTGAAACGACAATAGGAGGATGACACGATGACTGACGAGCTTCCCGGCGCTTCATCCGAGGCCGATCTCGCCCGCCACGCGGAAAAAATGGCGAAGAAGAAGGCCGCGCGTGAGAAGATCATGGCGACCAAGACGGGCGAGAAGGGGCTGATCATCGTCCACACCGGCAAGGGCAAGGGCAAGTCCTCGGCCGCCTTCGGCATGATCTTCCGCCATATCGCCCACGGCCGGAAATGCGCGGTGGTGCAGTTCATCAAGGGCGCCATGTCGACCGGTGAGCGCGACCTGATCCTCAAGCACTTTTCCGACCTGTGCGAATTCCACACCATGGGTGAGGGATTTACCTGGGAAACCCAGGACAAGGCGCGCGACATCGCCATGGCCAAGGCCGCCTGGGAAAAGGCCAAGGAACTGATCCGCGATCCCTCCAACTCCATGGTCCTGCTCGACGAGATCAACATCGCCATCCGCTATGACTACATCGACATCGCCGAAGTGGTCGAGTTCCTGGAGAGCGAGAAGCCGGAAATGACGCATGTCGTGCTGACCGGCCGCAACGCCAAGGACGAACTGATCGAGATCGCCGATCTCGTGACCGAGATGGAACTGGTCAAGCACCCGTTCCGCTCCGGCATCAAGGCGCAGATCGGGGTGGAGTTCTAGGCCGGGAGGCTCTAGCTCCCCTCGCCGGGCGGACGGTGCATCGCCTTCAGGATCGCCGCCGTTTCCGCATTAGCGGGAAAGAAGGATTCGATCGCCAGTTCCGACAGCGTGATGTCGAGCGGTGTGCCGAACACCGTCGTCATCGACAGGAACGAAAGCACGCCGGCCTCGGTCTCGATCTCCAGCGGCACGGCGATGTCGCCGAGATCGCGCGGGACGCCTGCCATTGCCCGCCGCGTCGTCGGCGGTACCGGCAAGGCGATGAGTTCGTCCAGAAGGGCGCGCAGCACCGGGTCGCCGCTGGCGGCGATCTGCTGCTGCAGCCGCTCCAGCAGATGGTTGCGCCATTCGGCAAAATTGACGATCCGGGGGGCGAGGCCATCGGGGTAGAGGCTGAGGCGAAGCACGTTGACCGGCGGCGCAAGCAGCCTCTCGTCCTTAACGCCGGCAAGCAGTGGGCCAAGGGCCGCGTTGGCGGAGACCAGCGCGTCCAGTGGCGATCCACGGCGAGCGCCGGAAAAGGCTCGTGCCCCTTGAGAATGAGGTCGATGGCCTCCCGGGCGGCCACGAGGGCCGGATCGTCCAGCGATCGCTGGGTAAAGACGGGCGCATAGCCGGCGGCGATCAGGATCGGATTGCGCTCGCGCAGCGGCACGCCCAGCCGTTCGGTCAGATGCAGCAGCAGGTCGCGGCTGGGTGCCGCGCGCCCGCTTTCGATGAAGCTCAGGTGCCGCTGCGAGATTTCCGCGTCGAGCGCCAGGTCGAGCTGGCTCAAATGGCGGCGACGCCGCCATTCGCGCAGGATGTCACCGAGGCTCTGGGCGGTCATGCGGCCGCCGGGACCTTGTCGAGGAAGCCGTTGACCTCCCTCAGCCGGCCGTCCTCGACCACGGCGAAGTCCGTACCCTTGATCATATCGTCATTGTCGGCCGGACCGAGCTTCCAGGAAAAGCGCAGGCGGTCGCCATAGCCGTCGGCCGCGAGCAGGGCGAAGCGGAAGCCGGGGAAGCGGGCCTGGACCGCACTGACCAGTCCGTCGATTTGCGCATGACCTTTTCCGGCCATCAGCGGATCGACATAGGTCGCGCCTTCGAGCCAGCTTTCCGCGATCAGCGCACGGCGCCGGGCCGCGTCGGTTTCGTTCCAGACGGCGATATAGCGTTCGGCGATGGTGTTTGCAGTGTCCATGATCTTGCTCCTTGTGGGTGCCCGGTTCGTCCAGGCAGCCCGATCATCGGCAAGGAGCGTCATAGCATCAATTACCTCGGAGGTAATCGAAGGCCGATTGTCTCGCGGCGCCTCAGAACCCCGCCCAGACCCGCACCGGATTGGTCGGGTCCATGAGCAGCTTGGTGGCGAGCGCCACGCAGGTGACGATCAGCAGCGGCTTGATCAGCCTGGCGCCGTTCTTCATGGCGAGCTTCGAGCCCGCCTGGGCACCGAGAAACTGGCCGAGGCCCATCAGAAGACCGACCTTCCACAGCACCACACCGCTTGCCAGGAAGACGAGGAAGGCACCGAGATTGGAGGAGAGGTTGAGGAGCTTGGTGTGGGCCGTGGCCTTCAGCATGCCGAAGCCGGCGAGCGAGACGAAGGCCAGCATGAAGAAGGATCCGGTGCCGGGGCCGAACACGCCGTCGTAGAAGCCGATCAGCGGCACGAAGCTCAGGCCGAAGAGGAAGGGCGTCATGCGCTGGTGGCGGTCGACGTCCGAGAGGTTGGGTTTCAGGGCAAAATAGAGCGCGATCGCCACCAGAAGGAAGGGCATGAGCGCGCGGAGCACATCGCCGGGAACGACGGTCGCAAGCATCGCGCCGACAGCGCCGCCAAGGCCGGACATCGCCGCCATCGGCAGCTGGCTCCTGAGATCGACATGGCCCTTGCGGGCATAGGCGATCGTCGCCGAGGCGGCGCCGAACATCGACTGCAGCTTGTTGGTGCCGAGCGTCTGGAGCGGCGGAATGCCGGCAATCAGCATGGCCGGAATGGTGATCAGCCCGCCGCCGCCGGCGATCGAATCGACGAAGCCGGCCAGGAAGGCGGCGACGAACAGCAAAAGCAGCGTGGAGAACAGGATTTCGGGCAAGGCAAGGGTCCGCACGGAGAAAAACGGCAGGCGGATCACTTCGCCCGTCTGCCCCTATCGCACAAACCGGACGGCACAAAAAGCCCGATCGCACGTGCTTCCGGTTTGAAGGCCCGTCGCCTGGAGCCGCCCCTTCCGCCTAGCCAGCGGAGGAGGGGCCGAACTCCCGGCAGGCGGGGATCACATGCCCTTGACGAGATTGCCGAGCAGCAACAGCACGAAGGCGGCGGTCATGATCCAGAACGAAGGGATGGCCGCGAACGGCAGGATGTTGAGGAAGATCAACAGTGCCGCGATGGCCAGCAGAACCGCGATGATGAAAATGGCCTGGGTGGGGCGGCTCAGATACATGTTTTGGTGCTCCAAATGCGTGGCCCTGGGCTCAGGACGACCTCGTGAAATGCCGGCGACGGGCATTTGTTCCATCGAGCCGCAAATTACGCCTCCTTCCGAACCGGCGATCGGTCGCGGCGGCCCCGAGCGCGGATGGCCCATAGAATGGCGCAAACAGGTTTGACCTGATGGGGGCGACTGGCTAAAGCTCTTGTCATGTGCGACGGCGCCTGTTCGACAGGCTGGAAATAGTCCGGTGCGGCCGACCCAAGCAGGGGGCCAATTCCGGAGCTGTCCGTAAAGGCCATGGAGTCCTCCGTCAGGTGACGGCTCCGGCGCTTCGTACATGAGGAAAACGAAGCAGGAGGCCTATGCATGTCGGAAAAACTCGGAATCATGGTCTGCGGCCATGGCAGCCGCAACCAGAACGCGGCGCGCGAATTCGCCATCATCGCCGAGGCGCTGCGGGCCAGAAATCCCGACATGCCGGTGGAATACGGCTATCTCGAATTCTGCAATCCGGTGATCTCGGCCGGCCTCGACAAGCTGCGCGCCGAAGGGGTGACCCGCGTGCTCGCCGTGCCGGGCATGCTCTTTGCCGCCGGCCACGCCAAGAACGACATTCCCTCGGTGCTCAACACCTACCAGGCGCAGAACCCGGGCATGGTCATCAACTACGGCCGCGAACTGGGCATCGACCTGAAGATGATCCGCGCCGCTGGCGACCGCATCCAGCAGGCGGTCGATGCCGCCAATGCCGAACTCGGCTTCATCGACAAGCACGACACGCTGCTGATGGTCGTCGGCCGCGGCTCGTCCGATCCGGACGCCAATTCCAACGCTTCCAAGGTCATGCGCATGCTCTGGGAAGGCATGGGCTTCGGCTGGGGCGAGACCTGTTATTCCGGCGTGACCTTCCCGCTGGTCGAGCCGGGGCTCACCCATGCGGCCAAGCTCGGCTACAAGCGCATCATCGTTTTCCCGTATTTCCTCTTCACCGGCGTGCTGGTGAAGCGCATCTATTCCTACACCGACGAGGTGGCGGCGCGTCACCCCGAGATCCAGTTCGTCAAGGCGAGCTATCTCAACGACCATCCGCTGGTGCTCGACGCCTTCCAGGACCGTGTCAAGGAAATCCTCGAGGGCGCGGCGGTGATGAACTGCCAGATGTGCAAGTACCGCGAGCAGGTGCTGGGCTTCGAGGCCGATATCGGCCAGCCGCAGGAGAGCCATCACCACCATGTCGAAGGCATTGGCGGCGGCCTGGAAAACTGTCCGTGCGGAGGCGACTGCGACGCCTCCTGCCGCGACCCCGATTTCTGCAACGAGCATGGCTTGCCCTGGACGCCCGTTCATTCCCATGCCAAGCCGAACGACCTTGAGCCGGCCTTCGACTACGCCCCCTCGACCACGCTCGGCGGCAAGTACGGCCATCTGATGAACGCGGCCCCCGACGCCGAACTGGAGGCGGTGATGAACGCCCCGTCTAGCGGCAAGGCGGCGGTCCACGAGCACGGCCCGAACTGCGGCTGTGGCCATCACCAGGGGCACGAGCACGGCCACGACGACCACCATCACGATCATGCCCATGCCCATGATCACGACGATCACGACCATGGTCACGGCCACGGCCATGGTCACGATCATGCCAGCGGCCATTCCCATGATCACGGTCACCACGACCACCATCACGCCCCGTACCCCCATGCCGATCATCCGCTCGGCCCGAAGTCGATGCAGAAGAAGAAGTGATGGGGCAGGTGGCACGATCGCTGGCGGGCGTCTGCCCCTCATCCCCCGACCTCCTTCTCCCCGTCCTGACGGGGAGAAGGAGGTCGGGGCACGGGCGGTGCCATGTGTCCCTTCTCCCCGCGAGCGGGGAGAAGGTGGCGGCGGCCGGATGAGGGGCGGTTCATGACAATCCTCGACTACATCCGCGATCCCGCCGAGATCTATCGCCAGTCCTTCGAGACGATCCGCGCGGAGGCAGATCTGGTGCGGTTTTCCGGCGGCATGGAAAAGCTCGCCATCCGCCTGATGCATGCCTGCGGCATGACCGATCTGACCGATGACATCGCCTTTTCCGTCGGCGCCTTCGAGGCCGGCGCGGCGGCGCTAGCCCGTGGCGCGCCGGTGCTCTGCGATGTGGAAATGGTCCGCCACGGCATCATCCGACGCCTGCTGCCGGCGGAGAACGAGGTGATCTGCCTGCTCAACGACCCGCGCGTACGCCCGAAGGCCGAGGCGATCGGCAATACCCGCTCCGCCGCCCAGGTCGACTTGTGGGACGAACATCTGGCCGGCGCCGTCGTCGCCATCGGCAATGCGCCGACCGCGCTGTTCCGCCTGCTAGAGCGGCTCGACGCCGGTGCGCCGAAGCCGGCACTGATCATCGGACTTCCGGTGGGTTTCGTCGGCGCCGCCGAAAGCAAGGACGCTTTGATCGTGGACAGTCGTGGAATACCCTTCATCGCCGTTCGCGGCCGGCGAGGGGGCTCGGCCATGGCATCCGCCGCCGTCAACGCACTGGCCGGGGGGCTCGGCGCCAATGACTGACAGAACGGTCGAAACGACGCCCTGGCTCACCATCATCGGCATTGGCGACAACGGGCTTGCCAGCCTGACGCCGCAGGCCCAGGCGCTGCTCTGGCAGACGGAGACCATCGTGCTGGGCGAGCGGCTGGACAGCGTGCTGGAAGGCGCGCATCTGCCGGGCCTGAAGCGCATCCTCACTTGGAGCGCCGGCTTTCGCGAGACGCTCAGCGAAGTGATGCGGCTGCGCGGCACCCCGGTCACCATTCTCGCCACCGGCGATCCCATGCATTTCGGCATCGGCGCGACGCTCCGGCGTTATGTCCCGGTCGAGGAAATGGTGATCCTGCCATCGCCCTCGGCCTTCTCGCTGGCGGCCGCGCGGCTCGGCTGGCCGCTGCAGTCGGTGGCGCAGATTTCCCTGCATGGCCGCCCGCTCACGCACTTGAACCGCCATCTTCTGCCGCGCGCCCGCATCCTGGCGCTGACCTCCGATGCTTCGACCGTGATTGCCGCCGCCGCCCTCCTGGTAAAGCGTGGCTTCGGCGCCTCGATGCTGTCGGTGCTCGAGCACATGGGCGGCGATGCCGAGCGGATCACCGTGATGACGGCGCAGCAGATGCTGGAAAATTCGCCGCCGCTGTCCGACTTCAACACGCTGGCGATCGACTGCGCCTCCGAATCGCCGCTGCTCTCGCCCGTGCCGGGCCTGCCCGACGAAGCCTTCCGTCATGACGGACAGCTGACCAAGCGCGAGATCCGCGCCGTCACCCTGTCGCAGCTCCAGCCCTTTCCCAATGCGCTGCTCTGGGACGTCGGCGCCGGCTGCGGCTCGATCGGCATCGAATGGATGCGCACCGGCATGGGCACGCGCGCCATCGCCATCGAGGGCAAGGCCGAGCGCATTGCGATGATCCGCGCCAATGCGGATGCGCTGGGCGTGCCGGATCTGGAGATCGTTGAGGGTGCGGCGCCCGACGCGCTCGAAGGACTGGACGAACCCGACGTGATCTTCATCGGCGGCGGCATCAATCACGAGGGCCTGTTCGAGGCGTGCTGGGAAGCCCTGGCGCCCGGCGGCCAGCTGGTCGCCAATGCCGTGACGATTGAGGGCGAGGCGCGCCTCGCCGATCTGCGCGGCGCCTTTGGCGGCGAACTGATCCGCCTCTCCGTCGCCCGCGCCGCCCCTGTCGGCCGCTATTGCGGCTGGAAGTCGCTGATGCCGGTGACCATCTGGTCGGTGACGAAGGGGGAGCAATAGCATGGTCATCCTCTCGGGCGTCCGACACCCCTCCGACCTGCCGGTCCGCTACCGCTCAATCGGGAATCTCCAGCCATGCGCCGTCCGTAGATTGCCTCAGGCCTTGATATCGACTGCCCCTCATCCCCCTGCCGGGACCTTCTCCCCGCAGGCGGGGAGAAGGGGTGCTCGGCCGCCATCGGCGAATGCTCTTTTGCGGACCAGGACCGATGACCACGGCGCCGGCCCCATCGTCCTTCTCCCCGTGCAACGGGGAGAAGGTGGCGGCAGCCGGATGAGGGGCAGACCCCGCGGAGGTGAGCAATGACCGGCAAACTCTACGGCCTCGGCCTTGGCCCCGGCGATCCGGAACTGATCACGCTGAAGGCGCACCGCATCCTGAGCGCTGCTCCGGTCGTCGCCTATCCGGCGCCGGATACCGGCCCGAGCTTCGCCCGCCAGATCGCCGCGGCTTATCTCAGTTTCCACCAGGTCGAGGTGCCGATCGTCGTGCCCATGCGGGTCGAGCGGTTTCCGGCACAGGAGATCTACGACGAAGCCGCCGAGACGCTATCGCGCCATCTCGATGCGGGCCTCGACGTTGCCGTGCTGTGCGAGGGCGATCCCTTCTTCTACGGCTCCTTCATGTACCTGTTCGAGCGCCTGTCCGACCGCTACGAAACCGAGATCGTGCCCGGCGTGTCATCGATGATGGCGGCGGCCGCCGCCCTCGGGCGGCCGCTCGCCGCGCGCAACGACGTGCTGTCCGTCGTGCCGGGACCGCTCGACGACGAGACGCTGAGGAGCCGGATCGACGCCGCCGGCGCCGTGGCCATCATCAAGGTCGGCCGGCATTTTCATCGCATCCGCGCGCTGATCGAGGCCATGGGGCTGACCGCTTGCGCCGGCTATGTCGAGCGCGTCAGCCTGCCCGAACAGCGCGTGTTGCCGCTCTCTGCCGTCGCGGAAGACGTCGCGCCCTATTTCTCGATGATCCTGATCTACAAGGGCGGGGAGGGCTGGAATGCACCGCTTGCCGCCGCAACGGCCCGCCATAACGGAATGAACCCATGACTCTCGCATCAGAACCCGCCGTCGTCATCCTGTCCGAGGCGAGCCACGCGCTCGGCCGCAGGATTGCCGATGCGATCGGCGCAAAACTCCACGGCGCCCGCGCCCGCACCGCGGATGTCGACGTCGCCTTCGACGAGACCAGGGCCCATCTGACGGCGCTCTTCTCCGCCGGCCGGCCGATCGTCGCGGTGATGGCCTCCGGCGCGCTGATCCGCATTCTGGCGCCGCTGCTCGCCGACAAGCACACGGAACCGGCCGTCGTCGCCGTCTCGGAAGATGGCGGCTCGGTCGTCCCGCTGCTCGGCGGCCACCATGGCGCCAACAATCTTGCCCGCACCATCGCCGCAGCCCATGACGCCCATGCCGCGGTGACCACCGCCGGAGACCTGAAATTCGGCGTCGCCCTCGACCAGCCGCCTGAAGGTTATGTTCTGGCTAATCCGGCCGACGCCAAGGCCGTGATGGCGGAGCTTGTGGCCGGGGCGAAGGCGCAGCTCGTTATTTCCTCTCCCCAGCGGGGAGAGGGTGGCGCGATAGCGCCGGGTGAGGGGGCGGCACCCGAGAAGGTCGGCCCTTCGGCCCCCTCATCCGGTCCTTCGAACCACCTTCTCCCCGCTGGGGAGAAGGGAAACCCGCCGCTCGCCGCCTGGCTCATCGCCTCCCGCATCCCCTTCGCGGAGGACGGCACGGTGACGCTGACGGTTACCGACCGCCCCAAGCACGCCGGTCCGCTCGAACTCGTCTATCATCCGAAGACGCTGGTGCTCGGTATGGGCTGCGAACGCCATGCGTCGAGCGAGGAAGCGATCGCGCTGGCCGAACAGGCTCTGGCGGACGGCGATCTCGCCTGGCAGAGCCTCGCGGCCGTCGCCTCGATCGACGTCAAGGCGGATGAAACCGCGATCCACGACGTCGCCGCCCATTTCGGCGTGCCGGCCCGCTTCTTCCCCGCCGCGCGGCTGGAAGAGGAGGCGCCGCGGCTGCAGAACCCGTCGGAGGTCGTCTTTGCCGAGGTCGGCTGCCATGGCGTCGCCGAAGGTGCGGCGCTTGCCGGCGTCGGCCCGTCCGGTGATCTCGTCTTCCCCAAGATCAAGTCGAAGGGCGTGACCGCCGCGATCGCCCATAGCGCCGCGACCGTCGATCCGGCCACCATCGGCCGGGCGCGCGGCACCCTCTACGTCGTCGGCATCGGTCCCGGCGCCGACCAGTGGCGCTCGCCGGAGGTCTCGGCCATGGTGTCGGCCTCTACCGATCTGGTCGGCTATTCGCTCTATCTCGACCTGCTCGGCCCGCTCGCCAGCGGCAAGACGCGCCACGACTTCGACCTCGGCAAGGAGGAGGCGCGCGTCGTCCATGCCATGGAACTGGCGGGCGAAGGAAAGACCGTGGCGCTCGTCTGCTCCGGCGATGCCGGCATCTATGCCATGGCGACTCTGGTGTTCGAATTGTTCGACAAGGGCGGCATTTCGGATGCGGCGTCCCGCATCGAGGTGCAGGTCTCGCCGGGCATCTCGGCGCTCCAGGCCGCCGCCGCCCGCATCGGCGCACCGCTCGGCCACGACTTCTGCACCATTTCGCTCTCCGACCTCTTGACCCCCTGGGAGCATATCCAGCGCCGGGTGAAGGCTGCGGGCGAGGGCGATTTCGTCATCGCCTTCTACAATCCGGTATCGATGAAGCGCCGCACCCAGCTGGCTTACGCCCGTGACAAGTTGCTCGAATATCGCCCGGCCTCGACGCCGGTCATCCTCGCCACCAATCTCGGCCGCCCGGGCGAGCATGTGCGTACCGTGCCGCTCGGCGAGCTCAATGTCGACGATGTCGACATGCTGACGGTGGTGGTCGTCGGCTCGTCGGAGAGCCGCACGGTCACGACCGGCGACGGCAAGACCTGGGTCTATACGCCGCGCGGCTACTCGGGCAAAGCGGAAACGGGGATGAAGGGGACTTAGTATGTCACCAGAATTGGGATGGCTTGACTACGTAGATCATCACAAGAATGCGTTGCTTGTACTCATTGCATTCTTCGGTGCCCTAAGCGGGGTGATTACCCTGTGGTGGAATACGCAACACGCTTACCAGCTACGCGTTCTTGAGTTTCGCGAGCGATGGATAGACGGAGTTCGCGACGAGTTGTCGAAGGTCTTTTCCAAAAGTCTTGTGGTAGCTCGCACAAGCGCAGATCGAGACTTCAATTCAGTTGAGTACCTTGTACAGCTTCAAATCACGGCTAATCGCCTACGATTAACTTTGAACCCAAGCGATCCGAACCCTAGGCGGTTTGATGAGGCCTTGACAAACTACCTGTCGGCAAACACTCAAAAGGAGATGGATGAGTGCCAAACTGCACTGTTCTCCATCGCCCAGACTGTCCTCTCAGACATGCGTAACAAAGCCATAGGAAGAAGATTTTGACCGTCTATTTCATCGGTGCCGGCCCCGGCGCCCCGGATCTCATCACCGTGCGGGGCCTGAGGCTTATCGAGCGCTGCCCGGTCTGCCTCTATGCCGGCTCGCTGGTGCCGGAAGAGATCGTGCAGGCGGCGCCCGAAGGTGCGATCGTCAAGGACACCGCGCCGATGCACCTCGACGCGATCGTCGCCGAGATGGAAGCCGCCTATGCCCGCGGCGAGGATGTCGCGCGCGTCCATTCCGGCGACCCGTCGATCTATGGCGCGATCGCCGAGCAGATGCGAAGGCTCGATACGCTGAACATCCCCTACGACGTCGTGCCGGGCGTGCCGGCTTTCGCCGCCACCGCCGCGCGGCTGAAGACGGAGCTGACGCTGCCCGAGATCGCCCAGACGGTGATCGTCACGCGCACCGAGATGAAGGCGTCGTCGATGCCGGAATTCGAGACGCTGGAGATCCTTGGAAAGTCGCGGGCGACGCTCGCCATCCATCTGTCGATCCGCAACCTCACCCATATCCGCGACACGCTGACGCCCTTTTATGGCGAGGACTGCCCGGTGATCATCGCCTATCGCTCGACCTGGCCGGACGAACTCCTGATCCGCACGACGCTGAAGGACATGGCCGAGGAGGTGCGCAAGGCGAAGATCACCCGCACGGCCCTCATCATGGTCGGCAAGGTCTTCGGCCATGTCGAATTCCGCGACAGCGACCTCTACAATTCCGAATTCTCCCACGTGCTGCGCAATGTGGGAAAGAAGAAAAAGAAGGCGGACCTATAGATTGAGGGCAGGCGATGGATGCTTGGGAATTCGAGGCCGATCTCTTCGAGTACAGCGGCAAGGGCTCCTGGCATTTCGTCAGCCTGCCGGCGGATGTCGGCTTCGCCATCCGCTGCGCCACCGAAAGCATCCGTTCCGGCTGGGGCATGGTGGCGGTGACGGCCGAGATCGCCGGCGTTGGATTCCAGACCTCGCTCTTTCCCGAAAAGGCGTCGTCGAGTTACCTTCTGCCGGTCAAGGCCGCCGTCCGCAAGGCGGCACGACTGCAGGCCGGCGACAGCCTCAAGGTCAGGATCACCCTCTTACCATGAGTTGCGACCCGATCCGCTGCGCGCCATTGTTCTTTCGCGCCCGGACGTTATCGTTATGGCATGAAAGAGGGAGATTCCAATGACATTAAACGATGATGTGACGGGCGGCGGCTGCCGTTGCGGAAAGGTGCAGCTGAAGGTGAGGGGCCGGCCGGTGATGACCATGGCCTGCCACTGCACCGGCTGCCAGAAGATGAGCGCGAGCGCCTTTTCGCTGAGTTCGCTCTATCCGGAAGACAATGTCGAGGTCAGCGGCCTCGAACCCGTGATCGGCGGCCTCCATGGCGATCTGCGCCACTTCTTCTGCCCGCATTGCCTGAGCTGGATGTTCACCCGCTTCGACGCCATGGGGCCCTTCGTCAATGTGCGCTCGACCATGCTCGACGATGCCGCCGGCTTCACCCCGTTCATCGAAACCTGCGTCAGCGAAAAACTGCCCTGGGCGCAGACGCCGGCGCGGCACAGCTATCCGCAGTTTCCGCCGATGGAGGACTTCCCGCGCCTGATGGGCGAGTTCGCCGAAAGCGGCGGCTGACAGCTTGGCCAGCCCGCGCCACATGCGCTAAGACAGGCGCTTCGTTTTTTCATCCCAACAGCATTCCGGCGGTCACATGCACAAGGTCATTTTCGATACGGATCCCGGCGTCGACGACGCCATGGCGCTGCTCTTCCTTCACCATCATCGCGACATCGCTCTGGTCGGCATCACCACCGTCTTCGGCAATGCGTCGATCGAGACGACGACGCGCAATGCGCTGTTCCTCAAGCGCGAGTGGAAGATCGCCGCCCCGGTCGCTCGCGGCGCCGGCGAGACCTTCATTCCGCATCGGGTCACCCACGAGCCGCCGAAATTCATCCACGGCGACGACGGGCTGGGCAATATCGGCGTGCCTGATGTCATCGACCTGCCGCTCGACCCGCGCCCGGCCCATCGCTTCATCGTCGAGACGATCCGCGCCAATCCGGGTGAGGTGACCCTGGTCGCCGTCGGCCGCATGACCAACCTCGCCAATGCGCTGAAGGAAGATCCGGGCATCGTCGAACTGGTCAAGGAGGTCGTCATCATGGGCGGCGCCTTCGACGTCAACGGCAATGTCACGCCGGCGGCCGAAGCCAATATCCACGGCGATCCGGAAGCCGCCGACATGGTCTTCACCGCCAACTGGCCGGTGGTGATCGTCGGCCTCGACGTCACGACGCAGACGGTGATGACCCGCCAGCAGCTCGCCGACATCCGCGATGCGGCCGGCACCAGCCGCGCCCGCCTGCTGTTCGACCTGTCGCAGTTCTACATCAAGTTCTACGAGAGCCGCGTACCTGATGGCATGGTCGTGCACGACAGCTGCGCCTGCGCCTATGTCGTGGCACCGCACCTGTTCAAGACGCGCTCCGGTTCGGTCCGCGTGGTCTGCGGCGGCATCGCCGACGGACAGACGATCCAGAAGCCGGACTATATGGGTTTCGGCCCGAGCGTCTGGGATCACCTGCCGAGCCAGAAGATTTGCACCGGCATCGATCCGAACGGCGTGCTGACGCTGATCCACGACACGATCGTGGCGGTGAAGGAAGACTGATCAGCGGCCGAGGATGATGACTGGCAGACCCATCTCCCGGGCGGCGGCGATCTTGCCGTAACCGGATGCGCCGCCGGAATTGCGACACACGAGGTAGGTGATGCCGTGGGCGGCGATGAGTTCGGCCTCGCGCGCCGGGTCGGCGGACGGCTTGCCGAGGATCAGCGTGTACTTGGAGAATGGCAGCGGACCGGCCGGCGCGTCGACCATGCGGATGACGAAGCAGCAGTCGTTCCGGGCGGCAAAGGCGTCGAGATATTGCCGGCCGAGCGCCAGGAACACGGTCGCACCGGCCGGCAGCACCTGCGCCGCCTCCTCAAGCGAAGAAACCTCCTGCCACCGGTCGCCGCGCCGGCGCTCCCAGCCGGGACGAACCACATGCTCGAGCGTGATCCCCGTCTCGGCCGCCGCTTGAATGGCGTTTTCCGAGATCCGCCGGGCGAAGGGGTGTGTGGCATCGATCATCCGCGTCACGCCGTTGTCGCGGATATAGGCGGCCAGGCCCGCCGCGCCGCCGAACCCGCCGATGCGCACCTCGCCGGGCGGAAGCACCGGATAGGCGGTGCGCCCGGCAAGCGAGGTGACGACCGCGACGTCGCCGCGGGCGACGAGTTGTTCCGCAAGGGCCGTCGCTTCGGCGGTGCCGCCGAGGATCAACACCTTCGGCTTTGCGTCAGGCGGCACGGGCAATGATCTTCCCCTGGCGGTCAGTGACGATCACGTCGACCTCAACCGGCGCGCCACGCAGGGTCGCGATCGCTGTCATGCGCGCGGCGCGGGCAACCGCGGAGGCCACGTCGGTGTCATTTTCAAGCGCTAATTCAAGTATTTCTAATGCAGTGTTCGCGTGAAGTATTCGCTCCCGAACAGGCCCGGGGAGCGCAGCCCCTTCGATCAGCGACAGGAGCGCTTCATTGTCCACCTGGCTGCGGGAGGAGTGCAGGTCGAGCGCGCCTTGCGCCAGCTTTGCCATCTTGGCGAACCCGCCGGCAATGGTGAGCCGGGGCACCGGATGCACCCGCAGATATTTGAGCAATCCACCGGCAAAGTCGCCCATGTCGAGCAGCGCGCCGTCCGGCAGGTCGTGAAAGACTTGCGCTGCCTTCTCCGAGGTCGAGCCGGTGGCGCCCAGAACATGCGCCATGCCTTCGGCACGCGCGACGTCGATGCCGCGATGGATCGAATGGATCCAGGCGGCGCAGGAGAAGGGATGGACGACGCCGGTCGTGCCGAGCACGGAGAGACCGCCGACGATGCCGAGCCGCGGGTTCCAGGTCTTTTCGGCGATCTTGTCCCCGCCGGGGATCGACACCGTGATCTCCACATCGGCCGGCAGGCCATGGGCAGTGCAGAGTGCCTCGACCTCGGCCGTCATCATCGCGCGCGGTACGGGATTGATCGCCGGCTCACCGACGCCGATCGGCAGGCCGGGCCGGGTCACTGTGCCGACGCCGTCGCCGGCGACAAAGCGGATACCGCTTCCGGGCGGCAGCGGACGCACCGAGGCGACTACGGTTGCCCCATGGGTCACATCCGGATCATCGCCGGCATCCTTGACGATGCCGGCCATTGCATAGCCATCGCCAAGGGCCTCGAGCGCAAGCGCGAAGGCCGGCTCCTCGCCGCGCGGCAGGCAGATCGTCACGGGGTCCGGGAACTCGCCGGTGATCAGCGCCGTCAGCGCCGCCTTGGTGGCCGCCGTCGCGCAGGCGCCCGTCGTCCAGCCGGTCCTAAGTGGGCCTTCGGGCTTGGCGATGCGACCTTCGTCGGCCGCGGGCGCGGCGGTTTTGTCGGGTTGGCTCATGGTCCCGTTATAGGCGAGCGCGAGGCCATCCGGAAGCGCCGTCAGCGGCCTTCGCGATTGCATTTTCGCCATGCGGAGCCTAGAGCATGTCCATGAGTTTCGATGTGTTTTCCAAGCTTGCGAAGATCATGCCCGGCCATGTCTGGCTGGCGGGCGCGGGCCCGGGCGATCCCGGCCTGCTGACCCTGCTTGCCGCCAAGGCGCTGGGCGAGGCCGACGTGATCGTGCATGACGCGCTGGTCAACGACGAATGCCTGAAGCTCGCCCGGCCGGGCGCTCTCCTCGAATATGCGGGCAAGCGCGGCGGCAAGCCCTCGGCCAAGCAGCGCGATATCTCGCTGCGCCTCGTCGAACTCGCGAAGGCCGGCCACCGGGTTTTGCGCCTCAAGGGCGGCGACCCCTTCGTCTTCGGGCGTGGCGGCGAGGAAGCCCTCACCCTGATTGACCACGGCGTGCCCTTCCGCATCGTGCCGGGCATTACCGCCGGGATCGGCGGGCTTGCCTATGCCGGCATTCCGGTGACCCACCGCGAGATCAATCACGCCGTCACCTTCCTGACCGGCCATGACAGTTCCGGTGTCGTGCCCGACCGGATCGACTGGGACGCCATCGGCCGCGGTTCGCCAGTCATCGTCATGTATATGGCGATGAAGCACATCGCGACGATCAGCGCCCATCTGATCGCCGCCGGCCGCTCACCCGACGAGCCCGTCGCCTTCGTCTGCGATGCCGCGACCGCTTCGCAGCAGGTGCTCGAAACCACGCTTGGTCGGGCGGAGGCCGACGTGCTCGCCTCAGGGCTGGAGCCGCCGGCCATCGTCGTCGTCGGCGAGGTGGTAAGGCTTCGGCCCTCGCTCGATTGGCTGGGCGCACTGTCCGGCCGCACGCTGCTGCCCGATCCTTTCGCCTCCGACGCCAAGAAGGACAGCGCATGAACGGCCTGCTGATCGCAGCGCCGTCCTCCGGCTCCGGCAAGACGACGGTGACCCTCGGCCTCTTGCGGGCGCTGACGAAGCGCGGCGTGGCGATCGCACCCGGCAAGGCCGGTCCGGACTATATCGACCCCGCCTTCCATGCCGCGGCAAGCGGCGAAACCTGCCTCAACTTCGATCCCTGGGCCATGCGCGACGACCTGCTGCGGACCAATGCCGCCGGCCATGCGGCGCGGGGCAGGCTGCTGGTGGTCGAGGCAATGATGGGCCTGTTCGACGGCGCGGCGGACGGCACCGGTTCGGCCGCCGATCTTGCAGCATTGCTCGGTCTGCCCGTCGTGCTGGTGGTCGATTGCGCCAAGGCGTCCCATTCGATTGCGGCCCTCGTCAGCGGCTTTGCCAATCTCCGCGCCGACACCCGCGTGGTCGGCGTCATCCTCAACCGCGTCGGCAGCGACCGCCACGAAACCATGCTGCGCCAGGCGCTCGCCGGCATCGCCATGCCGATCCTAGGCGTGGTGCGCACCGATCCCAGCCTGCATTTGCCCGAACGCCATCTCGGTCTCGTCCAGGCGGGGGAGCATGGTCAACTCGAAGCCTTCATCGAGCGCGCCACCGCCGTTATCCAGCACGGTTGCGACCTCGACGCGCTGCTGCATGTGGCAGAAGCCTCGCTCCGCGCGGAACCTTCGTCCGCCGTGGCGCCGTTGCCGCCGCTCGGCCAGAAGATCGCCGTCGCCCGCGACATCGCCTTTGCCTTTTCCTACACCCATATCCTGAACGGCTGGCAGGAAGCAGGGGCGGAAATCGCCTTCTTCTCGCCGCTCGCCGACGAAGTGCCGGCGCCCGATGCCGACGCGGTCTATCTGCCGGGCGGATATCCCGAATTGCATGCCGGAACACTGGCCGCCGCCGCGACCTTCCGCACAGGCATGCTGGAAGCCCACATGCGCGGCGCAAGGATCTTTGGCGAGTGCGGCGGTTACATGGTGCTGGGCGATGCCTTGATCGATGCCGAGGGCGTTGTCCACCCGATGCTTGGTCTCCTGCCGCTGGTCACCAGTTACGCCACCCGCAAGCGCCATCTCGGCTATCGCCGCATCACGCCGGTGGACGCGAGCTTCTTCGCGTCACCAATGACGGCGCACGAATTCCACTATGCCTCGATCGTGTCCGAAGGCGCTGCCGACCGGCTGTTCGCCGCCCAAGACGCGCTCGGCACCTCGCTCGGAGACGTCGGCCTCCGGCGTGGCAATGTCGCAGGCTCCTTCATGCATCTGATCGACATCCAGGGCGGTGCTGCATGAGCGGCCGGATCGCCCACGGCGGCGGCATCGGTGCGGCTGCAGCCCTCTATGGCGGACAGCCCGCGGACTGGCTCGATCTCTCAACGGGCCTCAATCCCTGTGTGCCGGCCTTGCCCACCATTCCCGGCCGCATCTGGCACCGCCTGCCGGACCAGGACCTGCTGAACGAAACGCGTCACGCCGCCCGCGCCTTCTATGGCTCCGGTGACATCCTGCCGCTTCCCGTTCCCGGCACGCAGTCGGTGATCCAGCTTCTGCCCAAGCTCGCCGATCGGCAAAGGCGCGGTGTGATCCTCTCGCCGACCTATGGCGAATATAGCCGCGTGCTCTGGGCCAACGGCTTTGCGGTCGATGCGGTGGCGACGCTGGACGAGGTCGATCCCGGCTCCGGGCTGGTCGTCGTCGTCAACCCCAACAACCCGACCGGCAGGCTGCATGCGCCTGCGAACCTCCTGTCTCTGGCCGACAGGCTGGCCGGGCAGGGCGGTTTCCTCGTGGTTGACGAAGCCTTCGGCGACTGCACGCCGGAGACGAGCCTCGCCGGCGCGGTCGCGACGCGGCCGAACCTCATCGTCTTCCGGTCCTTCGGCAAGTTCTTCGGTCTCGCCGGCCTGCGTCTCGGCTTCGTCATCGCAGCCGACGACATTCTCGAACGCTTCGCCGATTGGCTGGGGCCCTGGGCGGTCTCCGGTCCGGCGCTGTCGGTAGCGACCGAACTGCTTTCCGCCGATCCGCAACTGCTCCGCCGCATCATCGCCGAGCGCCGGGTAGGCCTCGGCGGGGTGCTCGGCCATGCCGGGCTGAAGGTCGAGGGCGGAACGTCGCTCTTCGCCCTCGTCACAGATCCCCGCGCCGCCGAACTTCATGTGCATCTCTGCCGCGCGCATATCCTTACTCGCAAGTTCGACTACGCCCCGACCTGGCTGCGCTTCGGGCTGGCGCCCGACACGGCGTCGGACGAGCGCCTTGCCGCTGCACTCGCCACATGGAACGCACGATGACGGTCTGGATCCTCGCCGTTCTGGTTGGCGCACTCGTTCTCGACCGCATCGTCGGCGATCCGCCGGCACTCTGGGCGCGCCTGCCGCATCCCGTCGTGCTGTTCGGCCACGGCATTGCCTTCTTCGACCGCCGCCTCAACCGCGAGACGCTGGCACCCGCGACGCGGCGCCGCAATGGTGCGGTGTCGATCGTCCTGCTGCTCGCCCTGGCCATCGTCGTCGGTCTCGTCCTGTCGGATCTGTTCCGGGCCCTCGGTCTCGTCGGCTTTGTCCTCGAACTTCTGGTCGTCGCCGTGTTCCTCGCCCAGAAGAGCCTCGGCGATCATGTCGCGGCCGTCGCTCTGGGCCTTAAGACCGACGGTCTCGACGGCGGACGGCGCGCGGTCGCGCTGATCGTCGGCCGCGATCCGCAGGCGCTTGACGAACCCGGGGTCTGCCGCGCGGCGATCGAGAGCCTGGCAGAGAATTTTGCCGATGGCGTCGTGGCCCCGGCCTTCTGGTATGCGCTCGCCGGTCTTCCCGGCATCCTCGCCTACAAGATGCTGAACACCGCCGACTCGATGATCGGTCACAAGAGCGTCAAATATCTGGATTTCGGCTGGGCCTCGGCCCGCCTCGACGATCTCGCCAACTGGCCCGCCGCGCGCCTGTCGAGCCTGCTGGTCGCCGCGGCCGCCTGGGCGCTGCAGGGTTCGCAGGTAGCGCGCCAGTCGCTTTCGGTAACCTTTCGCGATTCCGGCCTGCACCGTTCGCCCAATTCCGGCTGGCCCGAAGCGGCGATGGCCGGCGCGCTCGACATCCAACTGACCGGTCCGCGCATCTATGGCGGCGAGCGGGTCAGCGAGCCGATGATCAACGGTTCCGGCCGGCCGGTCGCCACTGCCCGCGATATCGAGACGGGTGTCGATCTGTTCTACGCCAGTTGCACGGCGCTGACAGTTCTGGCGGCATTTCTTCTTGCCGCAGCCCTCATCGTCTGACGGCCGCCTGAGGCCGTCGGCCGTTCCTTGCCGTTAAACCAATCTTATCCTTGCGGCTTAATCGCATTTATTCGAATTTATACTATAGTGCCCCTGTAAACAGCCGCCTGGGGGCGGAAACAAAGACTGGGGGAAGAACATGCGTAAACTGCTCTTGGCCGTTTCGGCCTCACTTTGCCTGCTGGTTCAGCCGATCGCGGCTTCGGCCAGCAATCTCGTCGCCAGCATCAGCATTTCCAACCAGACCATGACGGTCATGCAGAACGGCATCGTCAAGCATCGCTGGAAGGTGTCGACCGCCCGCAAGGGCTATGTCACGCCGCTCGGCAACTACAGCGCCAAATGGGCCTCGAAGAACCATCGCTCGCGCAAATACGACAATGCGCCCATGCCCTATGCGATCTTCTTCCATGGCGGCTATGCCGTGCATGCCACCTTCGACCTGAAGCGCCTTGGCCGGCCTGCCTCGCATGGCTGCGTGCGGCTGCATCCCGACAATGCGGCGCAGTTCTTCTCCATGGCGACCCATAACGGGTTGAAGAACACCAAGATCATCGTCACGCGCTGACGGGGAATTTCGGGGAAGCGGGATTGATACGGCGCGCCGAGCGATTGGCGCGTCAGTCGTTGCCGGCTGCGTAGCGCAGGCGACGCGGGTCGGGAACGATCACGTGGCGATTGTTCTCGATGACGATGATGTTTTCCTTGCGCAGCTTCGTCATCTGCCGGCTCACCGTCTCGATCGTCAGTCCGAGGAAATCGGCGATGTCGGCGCGCGACAGCGGCAGGTCGAAGGTCGTCGAGCTGCCCTTGTCCGGGTCGATATGCGTGGCGATCAGGTAGAGGAAGCTTGCCACCTTCTCCTGCGCGGTCTTGCGGCCGAGCGTCAGCATCCAGTCGCGCGCTTCGTCCAGTTCCTTGAGCGACTGCGAATGCAGCTTGCGCTCAAGGTCCGGCGCTTCGCCGACCATGCGGTCGATGATCGGCCGCGGGAAGGAGCAGATCTCGGTTTCGGTCGCGGCTTCGGCGGTGACCGAGCTTTCGCTGTAGAAGGGCCGGCCGAGGAAGTCGGGTGCGAACTGCAGGCCGACGATCTGCTGACGGCCGTCGGCCATCATCTTCGACAGCTTGACCACGCCGTTCAGGATGTTGCTGTAGCTGCCGACGCGTTCGCCCTGGCCGATGACCTCGTTGCCGGGATCGACTTTGCGACGGGTGGAATGCTTGTTGAGTTCGACGAGTTGGGAGGAGCTCAGAGTCGCGCAAATACCGCCATGGCGCGCCTCGCATGCCTTGCAGACTGCCGGGGCTTCACATTCGCCGGTATGTTTTTTGTGCGCGTCCATGATTTCGATCCCGTCTGACGCCAAACTGTCGCAAGGTCAAGCCCGGATTTCACTCGTCCGGAACCTTATGGGCGAAGCCCGAAACGGCTGAGTGCGGCCAGCGCGACAAACCTACCAGCAAATTGATCGAAGTCAAAGGCGCGTGATGGTTGCGGCGCTATCAAGAAGTCTAAGATGGCTATTTCACGAACGGCGCAAGACATGCAAAACTCCCTGCTGGCCAAGTATTCCGGCTCTGTTCCACGTTACACGAGCTATCCGACCGCGCCGCATTTTCATGAGGGCGTAAACTGCGGCAAATATGCGCAGTGGCTGGGAGAGTTGGGTGCGGGCCAGGATCTGTCGCTCTACGTGCACATCCCCTACTGCGACCGGCTCTGCTGGTTCTGTGCCTGTCACACCAAGCACACGCTGAAATACGAGCCGATCGAGATCTACCTGGCCTCCCTCAAGAAGGAGATCGCCAGGGTCGGCAGCCTCGTCAGCCGCGACGCGAAGGTTAGCGCGCTGCATTTCGGCGGCGGTTCGCCGACCATGCTCAAGCCGGAAGACCTGATCGACCTGATGAAGGCCTTCCGCGAAGCCTTCGATTTTCGCGACGATGCCGAGATCAGCGTCGAGATGGATCCGAACGATCTCGACGAGCCGCGCTACGACGCGCTGGCGGCGATCGGCATGACGCGGGCGAGCCTCGGCGTCCAGGACTTCGATCCCAAGGTGCAGAAGACCATCAATCGCATCCAGACCTTCGAACAGACCAAGTCCGTGGTCGACGCGGTGCGGGCGAGGGGCGTGCACTCGGTCAACTGCGACATTCTCTATGGGCTGCCCTACCAGACGATGGAAACGCTGGAGGCGACGGTCAACGACATCGTCTCGCTGTCGCCCGACCGTATCGCGCTGTTCGGCTATGCCCACGTGCCGTGGATGAAGAAGCACCAGACGATGATTCCGGAAGAGGCGCTGCCCGGCGTCGAGATGCGCTTCGCCCAGATGACCCGCGCCGCCGACATGCTGGTCGCCGCGGGCTACGAGCCGATCGGCATCGACCATTTCGCCCGGCCCGACGACCGGCTGGCGGTCGCCGCGCGCAACGGAAAGCTGCGCCGCAATTTCCAGGGCTATACGGATGACGCGGCGGAAGCCCTGATCGGCTTCGGCGCCTCGTCGATCGGCCAGCTGCCGCAGGGCTATGTGCAGAACATGCCGGCGACCGGCGAATACCAGCGCATGGCGGATGCCGATGGCCTGACCGTGGTGCGGGGCATCGAACTGTCGGAAGACGATCGGCTGCGCGCCCATGTGATCGAAGAGATCATGTGCCGCTTCGCCTTCTCCTTTGCCGGCGTGCGGGCAGCCTTCCCGCGTCTCGGCGAGACGGTGATTGCCGAGGGCAGGCAATATGTGGCCTCGAACCCGGATGCGATCTGCGAGATCGTCGGCGACGAGTTCCGCCTGACGGAAGCCGGCAGGCCCTTTGCCCGCAGCGTCGCGGCGGTGTTCGACAGCTATCTGGCGACCGGCAAGGGCCGCCACTCGATTGCTGTTTGAGCAACACTTCGGCAGCAAATTTCGCGGGCGGCCAAACTTCCCATTGGCATTTAGAATCGTTTTCCCTATGTGGAACAAAGATTTTCGACATATGAGGTAATTGGCGTGACCGCTACATTCGACAAAGTTGCCGACATCATCGCTGAGACGAGCGAAATCGATCGCGAGACGATTACGCCCGAAAGCCATACGATCGACGACCTCGGCATCGACAGCCTCGACTTCCTCGACATCGTCTTTGCGATCGACAAGGAATTCGGCATCAAGATCCCGCTCGAGCAGTGGACCCAGGAAGTCAACGAAGGCAAGGTTTCGACCGAGGAATACTTCGTCCTGAAGAACCTCTGCGCCAAGATCGACGAACTGCGGGCGGCCAAGGGCTGAACCGCCGATAGGGCGGGGGTCTTTTCATGCTGCTCGAATATTTCCAGATGATCGACAAGGTCGAGGCCGTTGACCTCGACCGCGGCACGCTGAAGGCCCGCTCCGTCGTGCCGGAAAAGAGCCCGGTCTTCGAAGGCCATTTTCCCGGCATGCCGCTCGTTCCGGGCGTTCTCCTGATCGAGACCATGGCCCAGGCCTCCGGCATGCTGGTGCTCGCCGCCAAGGATTTCACGGCCATGCCGTTCCTGATGTCGGTCGACGGCGCCAAGATGCGCGCCTTCGTCGAGCCCGGTGCAGTCCTCGAGATCGAGGCCCATCTTGAACACGACGGCTCCGGTTTCGCCGTGACCAAGGCGAAGATCTCGAGCGACGGCAAGAAGATCTGCGACGCGCAGCTCAAGCTCCGCACCATGCCCTTCAGCGAAGTGCCGCTGGCCGACATCGTGCGCAAGCGCGCCGAGGAAATCGGCCTGATGGACGCCATCGCCGCCGCCCGCTAAGAGTGCGGCATCGGAGCGCCCGGCTCTGACAGTTTTTTCTGATGGATGCGAGCCCGAAAGCCGAGGGCTCGATGCGCCGGCCTCTTCGCCGGCGAGAGGACAGCAAATGATCAAGAAGCCGAACGATGTGGTGATCACCGGAGTTGGCATCGTCACCTGCCATGGCACGGGCAAGGAGGCGCATGTCGCGCTCCTGTCTTCCGCCGTGGCACCGCCGCCGGTGCTCGAGACGGAAAAGTTCAAGCCCTATCCGGTCCATCGCCTGCCGGAGATCGACTGGTCGCAGCAGATCGCCAAGCGTGGCGACCAGCGCCAGATGGAGAACTGGCAGCGCCTCGGCGTCTATGCCGCCGGTCTGGCGCTCGACGACGCCGGCATGAAGGACGACCTGGAAGCCTGCGGATCGATGGATCTGATCGTGGCGGCCGGTGGCGGCGAGCGCGACATCGCGGTCGACAGCCTGATCGTCGACGAGGCGCTGAAGCGCAATGACCGCGAGCGCCTGCTGATCGAGAAGCTGACCACGGAACTGCGCCCGACGCTGTTCCTCGCACAGCTCTCCAACCTGATGGCCGGCAATATCTCCATCGTCCACAAGGTCACCGGCTCGTCGCGCACCTTCATGGGCGAGGAATCGGCCGGCATTTCGGCGATCGAGACGGCCTTTTCCCGCATCCGCGCCGGCCAGTCGACCCACACCCTGGTCGGCGGCGCCTTCATCGCCGAACGCGCTGACATCCTGCTTCTGGTGGAGGGCATCCAGGCCCATTCGACCGGCGAATGGAAGCCCTTGTGGTCGCGGCAGGCGGGCGAGGGCGGCGGCATGGTCCTCGGCACGGTCGGCGCCTTCCTCATGCTGGAAAGCCGGGCCCATGCCGAAGCGCGCGGAGCCCATATCTATGCGGTTCTCGAAGCCGTCGAAGGTGATCGCGGCAAGCGGGACGATGGCGGCCTTGAGAAGCGCCTCGGCCGCCTGGCGACGCTCGCCGGCGACGTGAGCGCCGCCGACACGGTGGTGTTGTCCGGTTCGAGCGGCCTGCATGACCTGGCCAGGAGAGAAGTGGCCGTGCTCTCGGAAAAATTCCCCGGCGTGCCGGTGCGCGGCTACGGCGGCTCGACCGGCCACGGGCTGGAGGCCCAGTTCCCGCTCGGTCTGGCGCTGGCGGCGCTCGCCATCGATTCCGGCGCCAGGGTGCCGCCCTTCGATCCGGCGCACGAAGCCGCCATGACCGCGCCCGCCCGCCACGCCGTCGTGACCACGGTCGGCTATACGCGCGGCGAGGGCATCGCCCTCGTCTCGGCCGATGCGTGAGGAGTTGAGAGCATGACTGACAACCGTTTCAAGGATCATCTCGGCCGCCCGATCGTCGCCGTCACCGGCATGGGCGTGATCACCTCGCTCGGCCAGGGGCTTTCCGACAACTGGGACGCGCTCACGTCGGGCAAGTCCGGCATCCACTATATCAACCGCTTCGACACCGAGGGCATGTCGACCCGCATCGGCGGCACCGTCGACTTCATCGACATTCCCGCACCGAATTCGGTCGAGCGCTCCTATGCCATGGCGCGCGAGACGACGATCGAGGCGCTGGCCCAGGCCGGCCTCACTGGCGACTTCAACGGACCGCTCTTCCTCGCCGCCCCGCCGGTGGAACCCGAATGGGCCGACCGCTTTGCCCTTGCCGAGCGTTCGCCGCCGGCCGGCCATCCCGGCGATGCCTATGAGCGCTTCCTCACCGCCATGCGGCAGAAGGCCGATCCGGTCTTCCTCGAGGCCGTGCAGTTCGGCTCGATCTCTGAACGGCTCGCCGACCGCTTCGGCACGCGCGGCCTGCCGGTGACGCTGTCGACCGCCTGCGCATCGGGTGCCACCGCCATCCAGCTCGGCGTCGAAGCCATCCGCCAGGGCCGTACCGACCGGGCGCTCACCATCGCCACCGACGGTTCCGTCAGCGCCGAATCGGTCATCCGCTTCTCGCTGCTCTCGGCGCTTTCGACCCAGAACGACCCGCCGGAAAAGGCCTCCAAGCCGTTCAGCAAGGATCGCGACGGGTTCGTCATCGCCGAAGGGGCGGCCACCCTGGTGCTGGAATCGCTGGAAGCCGCCATCGCCCGCGGGGCAGCCGTGCTCGGCATCGTCCAGGGCTGCGGCGAAAAGGCCGACCATTTCCACCGCACGCGCTCCTCGCCGGACGGCGGCCCGGCGATCGCCACCATTCATGCCGCGCTCGACGACGCCGGTCTGCCGGAAGGGGCGATCGGCTATATCAACGCCCACGGCACCTCGACGCCGGAGAACGACAAGATGGAATACGGCGCCATGCTCGCCGTCTTCGGCGACCGGATGAAGTCGATCCCGGTGTCGTCCAACAAGTCGATGATCGGCCACACGCTGACGGCGGCAGGCGCAGTCGAGGCGGTGTTCTCGATCCAGACCATGCTGACCGGCACCCTGCCGCCGACCATCAACTACACCAATCCGGATCCGGCGATGGAGCTCGACGTCGTGCCCAACGTGAAGCGTTCGGCGGATGTCTCGGCGGTCCTGTCGAACTCCTTCGGTTTCGGCGGGCAGAACGCCAGCCTTGTCATGACGCGAGAACCGGTCTAAGGCCTGCGCCCATATAAGGGACGTGATCCTCGGCCGTGTGCCGGGGATCCGCAAACGTCGGTGGAATAGCGAAGGTCAGCAGATGCTCGGCACAAGCCCGAGCATGACGAGGGACGTGGATGACGTCTTCGCCAGCCTGTTGGACCTGGAAGGAACAGGAACAATGCGCGCACTGCAACTCGTCGAAGACCGCAAGCTCGAAATCGTCGACCTTCCCGAACCGGAAGCGCCCGGGCCGGGCGAGGTCACGCTGCGCGTCAAGGCCGTGGCGCTCAACCACATCGACGTCTGGGGCTGGCGCGGCATGGCGTTCGCCAAGCGCAAGATGCCGCTCGTCATCGGCGCCGAGGCGTCGGGCGTGGTCGAGGCGATCGGTCCCGGTGTCGGCAACATCCTTCCCGGCCAGCTCGCCGCCATCTATGGCGCGCGCACCTGCGGCCTGTGCAAGCCCTGCGGCGAGGGCCGCGACAATCTCTGCGAGAACGTCTCCGGCGTGCACGGTTTCCACCTCGACGGCTTCGCCCAGGAAAAGATCAACCTGCCGGCACGCCTGCTGGTGCCGGCGCCTCCGGGCGTCGACGCGGTCGCGGCCGCCCTTGCTCCGGTGACCTTCGGCACGGTCGAGCACATGCTGTTCGACAATGCCAAGCTCGAGCCCGGTGAAACCATCCTCGTCCATGCCGGCGGTTCCGGCATCGGTACGGCGGCGATCCAGCTCGCCAAGAAGATGGGTTGCACGGTCATCACCACCGTCGGTTCCGACGACAAGATCGAGCCGGCCAAGGCGCTCGGCGCCGATCACGTCATCAACTACCGCACCGACCGTTTCGAGGGCGTCGTGCGCAAGCTGACCAAGAAGAAGGGCGTCGACGTCGTGTTCGAGCATGTCGGCAAGGACACCTGGGCCGGTTCGATGCTGTGCCTGAAGCGCGGCGGCCGGCTGGTCACCTGCGGCTCGACCTCCGGCGTGTCCACCGACATGAACCTGATGATGCTGTTTCAGCAGCAGCTGAAGCTCTTCGGCTCATTCGGCTGCCGCATGGAGAACATGGCCAATGCCATGCAGAAGATGGCGCGCGGAATCGTCCATCCCGTGATCGATACCGAGGTCCGGTTCGAGGACATCGACCGCGCCCTGTCGCGCATGGAGGGGCGGCAGGTGTTCGGCAAGATCATCCTCAGGATGGATTGAGCGTGAAGCTCTTCATCACCCGGCTTGTCCTCGCATCGCGCCGCTTCTCGCAATGGGCGGTGGCGCAGTTCGCCTTCGGCTTCCTCACGCTGCTGAAGATCTTCCCGGCCGACCCGGCGATCAATTTCGCCGACCGGCTGATGCGTTATGTCGGGCCGAAGACCAGCCGTCACCGGCTCATGCTGACCAATCTGCGCAACGCCTTTCCGGAGAAGAGCGAGGCCGAGATCGAGGCGATCGCGCTCGGCAGCTGGGGGCATATGGGGCGGCTTGCGGCGGAATATGTGTTCCTCGACCGGCTGTTCGATTTCGATCCGGACAAGCCGACCGCCGGGCGCATCGAGGTCTCCGGCATTCCGCTCTTCCTCGACCTGCGCGACAATCCGCGCCCGTTCATCGTCTTCTCCGCCCATACCGGCAATTTCGAGCTTCTGCCGGTGGCCGGTGCGGCCTTCGGGCTCTATGTGACGGTGCTCTTCCGCCCGCCGAACAATCCTTATATCGGCAAGAAGGTCTTCGACTTCCGCGCCAAACGCATGGGCAAGCTCGTGCCGTCCCATGCCGGCTCCTCCTTCGCGCTCGCGCGCCAGCTGGAAAGCGGCGGCGGCGTCGGTGTGCTGGTGGACCAGAAGTTCAAGAAGGGCGTGTCGACCCAGTTCTTCGGCCGCGACGTCAAGACCAATCCGCTCCTCGCCAAGCTGGCGCGCCAGTTCGATTGCGACGTCTATCCGGCCCGCTGCATCCGTCTGCCGGGCAACCGGTTCCGCCTGGAAATCGAGCCGCGGGTCGAACTGCCGCGCAATGCGGCAGGCCAGCTCGATGTGACCGCGACCGCCCAGCTCCTCAACAACAAGGTTGAATCCTGGGTGCGGGAATATCCGGAACAATGGCTCTGGTATCACGACCGCTGGAGCATCAAGCGCGAGCTTTAGGCTAAGCAACGCTGACTTTTATTGGTGCTTCGTTCGACCTGCCGGCGTGCCATGCCGCGGACCTGTCCCCAGAGCCTTGATTGGTGCCAATTTCCCCTGTTTTTCAGGGTGTTCGCTGCCGGTGGCTGCACCGATACCTGAAAGTTAGGCGATTGAATGTGAGAATCATTCATGTTAACAGCCGCCTCATGCATCAACGTCGGTGCGTGTTGCGGTTGCACATCCGCCGACGCCGATATTTCCTCGTCGCGTTCACCAGGGCAGTTGTCAAAGTGGCATTCGAAGTCTCCTCCCATCCCAGTCTGCTGCCGCTTTTCGAGGCGGTTTCGCTGAAGAATTCGCAGCTGCAGCAGGCGATCCGGGTGGGTGACGATCATCTTGTCAGGCTGCTCGACCGCGAGCTCGATCCGCTGATTGCGGCCGTCGTCGACTATCACGCCAGCGACATCGCCGAGATCCACATGCAGCTGCGCTTCATCGGCAGCCTGATCCGCGAAGACGCCGACGACCGGTCCTGCGTGCAGCGCCACGCAGCCGTTCTGTCCATCCTGCTGGACCGCTATTTCGGCGACGTGCGCGAGCGGGGTCGCTCGCCTTCGTCGCTGGCGCTCGCCGAGCTTGGCGCCAGGATGGACGGCGAGGACAACTACCTCAACGAGTCGATCCTCAACAGCATGCCCGATCGGGTCGCGGTTGTGACCCTCGACTACCGGTTCCTCTACTGCAATCCGGCCCATGCCGAATGGCTGGGCGCAACCCAGCTCGATCTGGTCGGCCGCAACCTGTTCGACTTCGTCGATGATGGGCAGGTCGCCCAGGACATTCGCCAGCAGCTCGACCGGTGCTTCGCCGGCGAGCGGTCCGAGGTCTGTTACTGGTGGCGCAGCGCCGGCATCGGCATAGCTCTGCGCAGTCGCGCAGCCCCCTTGCGCACGCCGCGGGGCGACGTGATCGGCGCCATCCTCACCGTGCTGGAAGACGAGCGCATGGCCGGCGAAATCGCTGCCTGAGACGCGAAGCGCGCGGGCAGGGGACACATCCCTGCGGGATGTCGTCTATGAAGCGTGGGGGATGATCGCAGCGATCAGTTGCAGCCGCTGATCTTGGCGTCTTTGGGCACGTGCTGCAGCAGGTATTCCCGCTCGAAGGCGATATGGCGCCGCATGCCCTCGAAGAAACCGCGCAGCATGTAGCCGACCGCTTCCATGTTCACGGCGCTGCCCGATCCGAGCTTCAGCAGCGCATCGGTCAGCTCCTCCGCGAAGCATTCGTCCTCGCAGTGCTCGAACTTCAGCCGGTCGAGGGTTTCGCGCAAATGCTCGGAGTCGCGGCTGCCGGTTTCCAGCCAGGGAAACAGGATGCTCTCTTCGTAATGGTGCACGCCCTTGATCAGCGGGCCGAGCGCCTTGGCTGCGTAGATGCATTTCTGTCGGTTTATGTTGCCGGGCAGCGAGTCGGCGATCTCCTCGAGTTCGCCGCATAGCGAGAGCTGTTCCTCATGCGCCTGACGCAGCCAGGCGAGGGAGCGCTGGCAAGGTTCCAGGACGCCGTCGCGAGTGAACTGATTCGCCGTGTTCTTCGGGTCGTTGCTCATCGATTTCGCCTGCATTGCCGCTCCTCCCGAGCATCCGCCGCCGTCGTGAGCGAAATCCGTCGGACGGGTTCGTGCCCAAAAATAGTTTCCCCTCGGGATGCGCTGCGATGACGCATGGCGCCGAGGCTGCAAATCGCAGAATGGGAAGCTTGAATGTGAGTTTCCGCAATTCAGTCGCTGCTTGCATTGATTTGGATCAAGGTGGATTGTCAGGCGGAATGCGAATTCTGCACGTGAGGCGGAAGGAATCTCCAGTGGAGTTTCCGTTCGTGAATGATCAGCAAGCGTTGGGGGATACCAACAATGAATTACACGTTAGAAACAATGGTGATGGCGGTCCTCGCCTTCGCCGCGCTGCTTGGGGTCGCTTTTGCCCAGGACAGCCTGTTCGCCGTCCACATGTGGGTGGCGTTCTTCGTGCTGACCGCTGGTACGATCGTCATGCTGCGCCGCATGAAGTTCGCACCGGCAAACGTCAAGTCTGCCGAGCAGATCAAGTCCGAATACTTCGACGAAGTCGTCAAGTACGGCGTGATCGCCACGGTATTCTGGGGCGTTGTCGGCTTCCTCGTCGGTGTCGTCGTGGCACTGCAACTGGCCTTTCCGGACCTCAACATCGAGCCGTGGTTCAACTTCGGCCGCATGCGTCCGCTGCACACCTCCGCCGTTATCTTCGCCTTCGGCGGTAACGCGCTGATCGCCACCTCCTTCTATGTCGTGCAGCGCACCTCGCGCCAGCGGCTGTTCGGCGGTTCGCTCGGCTGGTTCGTCTTCTGGGGCTACCAGTTCTTCATCGTCATGGCCGCCACCGGCTACCTGCTCGGCATCACGGAAGCCCGTGAATATGCCGAACCGGAATGGTATGTCGACCTCTGGCTGACCGTCGTCTGGGTTGCCTATCTGATCACCTTCCTCGGTACGATCATGACCCGGCGCGAATCCCACATCTACGTGGCGAACTGGTTCTACCTGTCGTTCATCGTCACCATCGCCATGCTGCACATCGTCAACAACCTGGCGGTTCCGGTCTCGTTCCTCGGCGTGAAGAGCTATTCGGCCTTCTCCGGCGTCCAGGATGCCCTGACGCAGTGGTGGTATGGCCACAACGCCGTCGGCTTCTTCCTGACCGCAGGCTTCCTCGGCATGATGTACTACTTCGTGCCCAAGCAGTCCGGCCGTCCGGTCTACTCCTATCGTCTGTCGATCATCCACTTCTGGGCTCTGATCTTCATGTACATCTGGGCCGGCCCGCACCACCTGCACTATACGGCTCTGCCGGACTGGGCTCAGACGCTCGGCATGGTCTTCTCCATCATGCTGTGGATGCCCTCGTGGGGCGGCATGATCAACGGTCTGATGACGCTCTCGGGCGCCTGGGACAAGATCCGCACCGACCCGATCATCCGCATGATGGTCATCGCGATCGCCTTCTACGGCATGTCGACCTTCGAAGGTCCGATGATGTCCATCAAGTCGGTCAACTCGCTCAGCCACTACACCGACTGGACCATCGGTCACGTTCACTCCGGCGCACTCGGCTGGGTCGGCATGATCACCTTCGGCGCCGTCTACTACCTGACGCCCAAGCTGTGGAACCGCAATCGTCTGTATTCGCTGCGTCTGGTCAACTGGCACTTCTGGCTCGCCACCCTCGGCATCGTCGTCTACGCCGCCGTTCTGTGGGTTGCCGGCATCCAGCAGGGTCTGATGTGGCGTGAATACGATGAGCAGGGCTTCCTGGTCTATTCGTTCGCCGAATCGGTCGCCGCCATGTTCCCGTACTACGTGCTGCGTGCTGTCGGTGGTGCCATGTACCTCGTCGGTGGTCTCATCATGGCCTACAACGTCCTGATGACGATCCTCGGTTACGAACGCCAGGAAGCACCGATCCCCGGCTCCGTCGTACCCGCTGCCGCCCAGCCGGCCGAATAAGAAGGAAGGCTAACAATGTCCATTCTTGATAAACACCAAATCCTCGAGAAGAACTCCAGCCTTCTGCTCCTCGGTTCCCTGCTGGTCGTGACCATCGGCGGCATCGTGGAAATCGCACCGCTCTTCTACCTCGAGAACACCATCGAGAAGGTCGAGGGGATGCGTCCCTACTCGCCGCTCGAACTGGCCGGTCGCAACATCTACATGCGTGAAGGCTGCTATGTCTGTCACAGCCAGATGATCCGCCCCTTCAAGGACGAGGTCGAGCGTTACGGTCACTACTCGCTGGCAGCGGAGTCGATGTACGACCACCCGTTCCAGTGGGGTTCCAAGCGTACCGGTCCGGATCTGGCCCGCGTGGGCGATCGCTATTCCAACGAATGGCACGTCCAGCACCTGACCGAACCGCGTGACGTCGTTCCGGAATCGATCATGCCGAGCTACTCGTTCCTCAAGACGACGCCGCTCCAGGTTGCCAATGTCACGGCCAACCTGGAGACCAACAAGATCGTCGGCGTTCCTTACTCGGATGACATGATCGCAAACGCCGAAGCCGATCTCGCGGCCCAGGCGGATCCGAACGCGGATACGACAGCTCTGCTGGCCCGCTATCCGAAGGCCAAGGTTGGTGACTTCGACGGCAATCCGGCCGAACTGACGGAGATGGACGCACTCGTCGCCTATCTCCAGATGCTCGGCACGCTCGTCGACTTCACCACCTATGATGACGCAACCGGCTATCGCTGAGGAGAGGCACATGGAAACCTATACGGCCATGCGCCACTTCGCGGACAGCTGGGGCTTGCTCGCCATGACCCTGTTCTTCGTCGGCGTTGTCGTCTTCACCTTCCGGCCCGGCGGCAAGAAAGTTGCTGACGAAGCGGCAAGCATCCCTCTCAAGGAGGACTAAGAGATGTCACAGAAAGAAATCGATAAAATCAGTGGCGTCGAGACCACTGGCCATGAGTGGGACGGTATCCGCGAGCTCAACAACCCGATGCCGCGTTGGTGGGTCTGGACCTTCTACGCCACCATCGTGTGGGCGATCGGTTACACGATCGCTTACCCGGCCTGGCCGCTCCTGAAGGACAGCACCAAGGGTCTGCTCGGCTATTCGAGCCGCGCCGAGGTTGCCGCCGAGCTCAGCGATGCCAAGGCTGCTCAGTCGGTCTTCCTTGAAAAGATCGCTGCCATGCCGCTCTCCGAGATCGTTGCCGACAAGGATCTGACCCAGTTTGCCGTTGCCGGTGGCGCGGCAGCCTTCAAGGTCAACTGCTCGCCGTGCCACGGCTCGGGCGCAGCCGGCGGCATGGGCTATCCGAACCTCAACGACGACGACTGGCTGTGGGGTGGCGATCTCGAATCGATCAACACCACGCTCGCCCACGGCATTCGCTACGCCAGCGATCCGGACACCCGCGTCTCCGAAATGCCGGCCTTCGCCGACATTCTCGATGCCGATCAGATCAAGCAGGTGGCAGCCTATGTCATCAGCCTGACCGGCACGCCGGCCGATGCCGCCATGGTCGAGCCGGGCAAGACCGTGTTCGCTGAGAACTGCGCTGCCTGCCATGGCGAAGATGCCAAGGGTGGACGCGACTTCGGTGCTCCGAACCTGACCGACGCCATCTGGCTGAAGGTCAGCGACGAGGCCGGCATCGTCGAGCAGGTCTCGCGTCCGAAGCACGGCGTCATGCCGGCCTGGAATGCGCGCCTTGGCGAGACGACCGTCAAGCAGCTGGCCATCTACGTCCACTCGCTGGGCGGCGGCGAATAAGCCGGTTCCGGTTCGGCGGAGGCGTCCAGACGCGCTGCCGCCGGCCAATCGATCCGAAACGAAACCACGCCCTCGGGCGTGGTTTTTTCTTGCTTCGGCCGGCTTTTGCGTCAGACTCGCCGCATGGTTGGCCGGGGAAGGCCGTCCCCCTGCGCAAAATCGCCGCATCCGGCCCAATATAGCGCCTTTCCTATGCATTGCGACGCTTCGCCGCTGCTTGATATAAGTCAAGGCGAGGTATGGTGCCAAATGGGAGAAGAAGCGCTAAACGAAGAGGTCCTGAAATGAATCTGCATGCTGACAAAGGAGCGGCGGCCGAGCCCGTCGAAGTCGAACGCCACGAGGCGGAGCCGGTCATGTCGGCAAAGCTCCGGCGGCCCCTCTACGAAGCACGCAAGAAGATCTTCCCGAAAAGGGCAGAGGGCCGATTCCGCCAGTTCAAATGGCTGGTCATGCTCGTCACCCTCGGCATCTATTACCTGACGCCCTGGCTGCGCTGGGACCGTGGCGAATTCGCTCCCGACCAGGCCGTGCTGATCGACCTCGCACACCGTCGGTTCTACTTCTTCTTCATCGAGATATGGCCGCAGGAATTCTTCTTCGTCGCCGGCCTGCTCGTCATGGCCGGTTTCGGCCTCTTCCTCATCACATCCGCGGTCGGGCGTGCCTGGTGCGGCTATACCTGTCCCCAGACCGTCTGGGTCGACCTCTTCCTGGTCGTCGAGCGGGCGATCGAAGGCGATCGCAATGCCCGCATGAAGCTGGAAAGCGCCCCCTGGACCTTCGACAAGATCTCGAAGCGTGTGGTCAAGCACGCGATCTGGCTGGCCATCGCGGTGGCGACCGGCGGTGCCTGGATCTTCTACTTCGCCGATGCGCCGACCCTGGCCGTGGACTTCGCCACGGGCTATGCGGCACCGGTCGCCTACATGACGGTCGCCGTGCTGACTGCCACCACCTATGTGTTCGGCGGCATCATGCGCGAGCAGGTCTGCATCTACATGTGCCCCTGGCCGCGCATCCAGGCCGCGATGCTGGACGAGAATTCGCTGGTCGTGACCTACAACGACTGGCGCGGCGAACCCCGCACCCGCCATGCCAAGAAGGCCGCTGCCGCCGGCGAGTCGGTCGGCGATTGCGTCGACTGCAATGCCTGCGTCGCCGTCTGTCCGATGGGCATCGACATCCGCGACGGCCAGCAGCTCGAATGCATCACCTGCGCGCTGTGCATCGACGCCTGTGACAGCGTCATGGACAAGATCGGCAAGCCGCGCGGCCTGATCGCCTATGCGACGCTCGACGAGTACCAGGGCAATATGGCGCTCGCCACCGGTAATGGTGCGACCCCGATCGACCCGCGCAAGGTGCGCGATGCCGACGGCAAGTTCATCGACTCGATCCGCCATTTCGACTGGAGGATCATCTTCCGCCCGCGCACGCTGCTCTACATGGGCGTCTGGGCGGCGGTCGGTGTCGGCCTGCTCGTGGCGTTGCTCAGCCGCGACCGTCTCGAGGTCAACGTGCTGCACGACCGCAATCCGCAATTCGTCATGGAATCCGACGGCTCGATCCGCAACGGCTATACCGTGCGCATCTTGAACATGATCCCGCAACCGCGCAATATCAGCGTGTCGCTCGATGGTCTGCCGGATGCGACGATGAAGGTGAACGGTCAGAACGAGACCGCAGTGCGCACGTTCTCCGTCGCGGCCGGTCCCGACGAGGCAACGACGCTGAAGGTCTTCGTCACCCTGCCGGCCGGTCGCCTGGAGCATCACTCCGAAGACTTCGAATTCGTCATCAAGGATGAAGGCGGCGAGGAGCGGGACACCTACGACGCCGTCTTCTTCGGCCCGGGAGCGAAAAAATGACCACACAGAGCGAGAAGCCGTCCTTCGTCTTTACGGGCTGGCACATGCTGGGGGCGATGCTGCTGTTCTTCGGCACCATCATCACCGTCAACCTCACCATGGCCTATTTCGCCACCTCGACCTGGAGCGGGCTGGTGGTGAAGAACACCTATGTCGCCAGCCAGGAGTTCAACGGCAAGGCCGCAGGGATCCGCTCCATGCTGGCAACCGGCATCAAGGGCAAGCTGGAGGTCAAGGGTGATCGCATCCACTATGCGCTCACGCTGCCGGGCGACGAGCCGGTGATCGCCGACAAGGTGACCGCCCACTTCAAGCGCCCGGTCGGCGAGCACCAGGATTTTGTCACCGAGCTTCAGCCCGCGGGCGCCGGCATCTACGAGGCCTCGCACGAAGTCCTGCACGGCCACTGGATCGTCGAGGTCGTAGCCATCAAGGATGGCCAGACCATCATGCACGAAGCGAACCGCATTGCGGTGATCGGAGAGGCAAAATGAGCTGCTGCGCGGCGGGAACCGAAGGCGCGCTCGACATCGAGCGTGCGGGCCATGCGCTTCCGACAGCGGAAGAGCTGAGGCTCGCCAGCCGGGATCTGGGGGAGGGACTGCTGCAGACCGACCTCAGCGTGCCCGCCGTGCATTGCGGCACCTGCATCAGCACGATCGAGCGGGCGCTGCGCGCCCGGCCGGAAGTGGAGCGCGCAAGGGTCAATCTGTCGACCAAGCGCGTCTCGGTCGTCTGGAAGGACAAGATCGGCGATGTCGAGACCGACCCGGTGGAGTTCGCCCGGGCGATTGCCGCGACCGGCTATGAATCGCATCTGTTTACCGCGGCCGAGGAAGCCGCCGATTCACTGCGCAACCAGCTGATCCGCGCCGTCGCCGTGTCCGGCTTCGCGGCAACCAACATCATGCTGCTCTCGGTCTCCATCTGGTCGGGCGCCGACGCTTCGACGCGCGACATGTTCCACTGGATCTCGGCGATGATCGCCGCTCCGGCGCTGATTTATGCCGGCCGCTTCTTCTACCAGTCCGCCTGGAACGCCCTGAAACACGGCCGCAGCAACATGGACGTGCCGATCGCCATCGGCATCTCGCTCTCCTATTTCATCTCGCTGTGGGAGACGATCCACCACGGTGAGCATGCCTATTTCGACGCGACCGCGTCGCTTCTGTTCTTCCTGCTGATCGGCCGCACCCTCGATCATGTCATGCGTGATCGCGCCCGCTCGGCGATCAGCGGTCTGGCTCGGCTCTCTCCGCGTGGCGCCATGGTCGTCGGCGCGGACGGGTCGCGCGAATATCGTCCGCTGGACGACGTGCGTGTCGGCGATCACGTGGCGGTGACCGCCGGCGACCGCATACCGGTCGACGGACTGATCGTCACCGGCGCCAGCGACATGGACGTGTCGATCATCAACGGTGAAAGCGCCCCCCAGCAGGTCGCCGTCGGCGATGCGGTGCAGGCCGGCACCCTCAGCCTCACCGGTTCGCTGGTGATCGAGGCGACCGCGACGGCCAGGAACTCCTTCCTCGCCGAGGTCATCAACCTGATGGAAGCGGCCGAAGGTGGGCGCGCGCGTTATCGCCGGATCGCCGACCGCGCGGCGCAATTCTATGCGCCGGCAGTTCATTTGACCGCGCTTCTCACCTTCTTCGGCTGGGGCTTCTACGACGGCGACTGGAAACATGCGCTGCTGGTGGCGGTCGCCGTGTTGATCATCACCTGCCCCTGCGCGCTCGGCCTTGCCGTACCGGTGGTCCAGGTCGTGGCGGCCGGCCGCCTGTTCAAGGCCGGCATCATGGTCAAGGACGGTTCCGCCATGGAGCGGCTGGCCGAGATCGACTCGGTCGCCTTCGACAAGACCGGCACGCTGACGCTGGGCCGGCCGCGTCTCGTCGACGCCGCAGTGATCGATGTCAAGGCCTTCGCCATTGCCGCGGGGCTTGCCCGGCATTCGCGCCATCCGCTGTCGCAGGCCCTGTGGCGCGCCGTAGGCGTGGCGCCCCGCATGATCGATGCCGTCAGGGAAATCCCCGGCGCCGGCATCGAGGCCGAGACCGCCGAGGGCGTCTATCGTCTCGGCAGCCGCAAATTCGCCTGCGCGGACGCTTCCATCGATACCGGCGACCATGCCTATTCCGAAGTCGTCCTCTCGCTCGACGGCCGCGAACTGCAGTCCTTCCGCTTCGAGGATACGCTGCGGCCGGGCGCCGAAAAGGCGATCGCCTTGCTGAAGGGCGAGGGCTTCTCGGTCGGTATCCTCTCGGGCGACCGCGCCGGCGTCGTCGCCGCGCTCGCCCAGCGCCTCGGCATCGCCAACTGGAAGGCCGAACTCGCACCCCGCGACAAGGCCGAGTTCTGCGCCGCGGTCGAGGCCGAGGGCCACAAGCTGCTGATGGTCGGCGACGGCATCAACGATGCCCCGGCGCTCGCTGCAGCCCATGTGTCGATCGCGCCCGCAACGGCCGCCGATGTCGGCCGCCAGGCCGCGGATTTCGTCTTCATGCGGCAGAATCTCGATTCGGTCGCCTTCGCCATCGAGGCCTCGCGCCGCGCCGGCCGGCTGATCCGCGAGAACTTCGCACTCGCCATCGGCTACAACGTCATCGCCGTGCCGATCGCCATCCTCGGCTATGCAACGCCGCTGATCGCCGCCGTCGCCATGTCGACCTCGTCGATCATCGTCGTCGTCAATGCGCTGCGCCTCAACCGGCTTTCCCTCAAGGATGATGCCGGCTCCGGCCAGCCGGTGGCGCCCGCCCGTTTCGTCGCGCCGGACGCCAGGCTCGCCTCATGAACATGCTGATCTACCTGATCCCGATCGCCCTTTTCCTCGGCGGTCTCGGATTGTTCGCCTTCCTCTGGTCGCTGAAGAGCGGCCAGTATGACGATCTCGACGGGGCGGCCTGGCGGGTGCTCTCCGACGACGACGACAAGCCGGGCGACTGAAACCCTTCAGCGAATTTTGATGGCGGTCAAGTTTTCGCGGCTTGTCGGCAAGGTTTCAGAATGCCACAAAGTGCTCCTTATCCATTCGAGGCGAAGAGGCACACATGGCGGAACTTGCGGAAATCGGACTGATCGGTCTTGGGGTCATGGGATCGAACCTGGCCCTCAACATCGCCGAAAAAGGCAGCCGCATCGCGGTGTTCAACCGCACGCCGTCGCGGACAGCGGAATTCGTCGCCGAGGCCGGGGCGCTCGCCCCCGCGATCATCGGCTGCGACACCATCGAGGCCTTCGTCGCCGCCATCCGTCCGCCGCGGCCGATCATCATCATGATCAAGGCCGGCGAGGCGGTCGACCAGCAGATCGACGCCCTGAAGCCGCTGCTGTCCGGCGGTGACATCGTCATCGATGCCGGCAACGCCAATTTCCGCGATACCATCGCCCGCTTCGACCGGCTGAAGGACACGGGCCTGACCTTCATCGGCATGGGCGTGTCCGGTGGCGAGGAAGGTGCGCGCCACGGCCCCTCCATCATGGTCGGCGGCACGCAGCAGTCCTACGCCCGTGTCGAGAAGGTGCTGACCTCGATCGCAGCCCGCTACGAGGGCGATCCGTGCTGCGCCTGGTTGGGCGAGGGCGGGGCGGGGCACTTCGTCAAGACCATCCACAACGGCATCGAATATGCCGACATGCAGATGATCGCCGAGATCTACGGCGTGCTGCGCGACGGGCTGGGCAAGTCCGCCGGCGAGATCGGCGCGATCTTCGGCCAGTGGAACCGGGGCCGGCTCAACTCCTACCTGATCGAGATTACCGAAAAGGTGCTCGCCAGCGCCGATCCGCAGACCGGCAAGCCGATGGTCGACATGATCGTCGACCGCGCCGGCCAGAAGGGCACCGGCAAGTGGTCGGTGATCGAGGCGCAGCAGATGGGCGTGCCGGCCACCGCGATCGAGGCGGCGGTCGCCGCCCGCAGCCTGTCGTCGATGAAGGCCGAGCGCGAGGCGGCCGAAGCGCTGTTCGGTGCGCCGACCTATGCCTTCCCGCTCGAGGACGGCGCGACCCTCATGAAGGATCTCGAACTGGCGCTGTTTGCCGCCAAGATCGGCGCCTATGCCCAGGGCTTTGCCGTCATGGCGGAAGCCTCGCGCGAGTTCGGCTGGTTGCTCCCCATGCCAACCATCGCCCGCATCTGGCGCGCCGGCTGTATCATTCGTTCGCAGTTCCTCGACGAGATCACCAAGGCCTTCACCGAAAAGCCTGACGTCGCCAACCTGATCGTCACGCCGGCCTTCTCCGCCATGGTGGCCGAGAGCCTGCCGTCGCTGCGCCGCATCGTCTCCGCCGCCGTCGCCGCCGGCATTCCGGTTCCGGCCCTGTCCTCGGCGCTGTCCTATTTCGACGCCTACCGCCAGGCCCGCGGCACCGCCAACCTCATCCAGGCCCAGCGCGACTTCTTCGGCGCCCACGGCTTCGACCGCGTCGACGGTCTTGCGATCCACCACGGCCCGTGGGGCGCGGGCGGCTGAGCTTCGCTGATCACGGCAAAGAGCCAAGCTTCCGATGCTAGCTCCAGAGTAGGAATACCACCGGCAGTTCTTCGTCAGCCACGGCTGGAAGACGGGGCGCGGAGCCGAGAGGCCCTCTTCTCCCCAGCGGGGAGAAGGTGGCGCGCAGCGCCGGATGAGGGGGAGCGAAGCTCAATCAAACCTTGTGCATTTGGCCCCTCATTGCCTCGCACGGGCTCGGCACTTCTCCCCGCTGGGGAGAAAAGGAGAAGGCCACGCCCGCTGCGCATGCTCTCGACGCGTCGAATTGCACGCCGACGCGTCGAATTTCGCGCAAAAAGCCCCCGCCACAACGAGCCGCGTGCTCAGTCGTCCCAGACCGGCTGGCTGATGCTTTGCAGCATGTCGGGCGCCACGCCGTCGATACTGGCGATCACCGCCTTGGCGAGTTCGCGGCCGGCGAGGCGCACGTCTTCGGAAGCGGTGATGATCTCCGGCCGGATCCAGTTGAGGATCGGCGCCGACTGCTTCGACACCATGTCGATGTCGCGACCGACGCGTTTTCCCGCCGCCTCGATCCCGGCATTGACCGAAATGGCGGCACTTCCCGATGAGCAGATGATGCCGTCGGGCGCATCGGGGGAGCGCATCAGCGCCTCGACAGCGTCGCGGATCTCCGCCAGCGGCGTGTCGATATTGACCGACAGCGGCACTTCCTCGGCGCCGAACTCGCGAAGGCCGGCCAGGAAACCGGCGCGCGTATGGGTGTAGTAGGTGAGCTTGCTCGGCGGCTGCAGAAGCGCGATGCGCTTGCGGCCCCGTGCCACCAACCGCTGCACCGCCTGGCGCGCATAGGCCTCGTTGTCGAAGTCGTGATAGGGATGGACGAGCCCGGCATCGGTGCGGCCATGGGTGGCGAAAGGCATGTTCTGCTCTGTGAGCAAGCGGACCCGCGCGTCGTCCGGCTCGATGCGTGAAATGATCACGCCGTCCGCCGAGCCGGTGTCGAGGATGTAGCGCACCGGCTGCATCGGATCTTTGCTGTGCGAATGCGGCGTGACGACGATGTGATAGGGCGTGCCGGACAGAACCTCGGAAATGCCGAAGACCATCTGGCTGGAAAAGCCCATGATCTCCTCGTCGATGCTGAGCACCAGGGCGATCACATTGGTCTTGCCGGTCCTCAGGCGCACGCCGGCGCGGTTCGGCTGGTAACCGAGCTGGCGCGCCACCATGCGCACCCGCTCCTTGGTTTCCGCGCCGATGTCCGGCGCGTCTTTCAGCGCGCGCGACACGGTGGTGATGCCCAGTCCCGTCATGAAGGCGATCGTCTTGAGCGTCGGACGCTCCTTGCCTTCCTTCGCGGGACCTGATCCGTCCCGCGGCTTGTCATGTTTCATGCTGTCCCCGCCGCTTCCCTTGAGCCGCCATTATAGTTGCCCGCGCGCCGGCTGCAAACGCGGCGGGACGATCAATGCGCAACGAACAACAATTCAAATCTGTAACGATACAGTAGCTTTGTCGAGACGAAATTTGTCACCCTTCGCATTCGCCATGCACGCATGGAGGGAACTGAACGAAAAGGTCCGAACCGCGGACCCGGTTTTGGCGGAATATGCCGCAATGCACGGCGAAACGTGCCGCAACACGGCAAAATACGGAAAACATGACGACAAAACGCGGTTGCGTAGTGTTAATCACTACCCGCTTTCGGGGTGCGTCATGCTGCGCCTGCGTGCTGCCTAGGGTGGAAAGCGACGGTGTAACAAAAAATTAACATCGCGGAGGTTGCGCCCCTAAATCGATTGTAATAGGTTTTTCCGGCAACGTTTCAGTGAGGGAGGACACTCATGAATTTTCGTAGCGTCGCGGCAGCTTTGGCCGCAAGCGCAGTACTACCGTTTTCCGCAGCCACGGCTGCCGACCTCGAGGTCACCCATTGGTGGACCTCGGGCGGCGAGGCGGCCGCGGTCGCCGAACTGGCCAAGGCCTTCGATGCCACCGGCAATAAATGGGTCGACGGCGCGATCGCCGGCTCGGGCGGAACGGCCCGGCCGATCATGGTCAGCCGCATCACCGGCGGCGACCCGATGGCGGCCACCCAGTTCAACCATGGCCGCCAGGCCGAGGAACTGGCCCAGTCCGGCCTCATGCGCGACCTGACCGCGGTTGCCGAAAAGGAAAAGTGGAAGGACTTCATCCGGCCGCTCAGCCTGCTCGATTCCTGCACCATCGACGGCAAGATCTATTGCGCCCCGGTCAATATCCATTCCTGGCAGTGGCTGTGGCTTTCCAACGCCGCCTTCGAGAAGGCCGGCGTGCCGATTCCGAAGAACTGGGACGAGTTCGTCGCCGCCGCCCCGGCGCTTGAAAAGGCCGGCATCCAGCCACTCGCGGTCGGTGGCCAGCCGTGGCAGGCCAATGGCGCCTTCGGTGTCCTGATGATCGCCATCGGCGGCAAGGACACCTATCTCAAGGTGTTCCAGGACAAGGACGCGGAAGTGGCGGCCGGGCCTGAGATCGCCAAGGTGTTCAAGGCGGCCGACGATGCGCGCCGCATGTCCAAGGGCAGCAATGTGCAGGACTGGAACCAGGCGACCAATCTGGTCATCACCGGCAAGGCCGGCGGCCAGATCATGGGCGACTGGGCGCAGGGCGAATTCCAGCTGGCCGGCCAGGTCGCCGGCAAGGACTATACCTGCCTTCCGGGTCTCGGCGTCAACGAGATCATCACCACGGGCGGCGACGCCTTCTACTTCCCCGTGCTGAAGGACGAGGAAAAGTCCAAGGCGCAGGAAGTCCTGGCCTCGACACTGGTCAATCCGGCCACCCAGGTCGCCTTCAACCTGAAGAAGGGCTCGCTGCCGATCCGCGGTGACGTCGATCTGGCCGCCGCCAATGACTGCATGAAGAAGGGCCTCGACATTCTCGCCAAGGGCAATGTCCTGATCAGCACCGACCAGATGCTTTCTGCCGACAGCCAGAAGCAGATGGAAGACCTGTTCTCCGAGTTCTTCGCCACGCCGTCGATGACGCCGGAAGACGCGCAGAAGCGCTTCACCGACATCATCGCCAGCGCCGATTGATCCCATTCCTCCCGGCCGCAGTGTGCCGGTCCCGCCTCGCGCGGGTCCGGTGACTGCGGGGAGGGGTGTCGGGCCCGGCTCTGGAAGGCCGGGTCAAGCCACCAATGCGGATCGCGAAGAAAGGGAGTGACCCATGACGGGCCAAGTGCGCGCCGGTCGGCCGAACCAATTGCTGCGCAATCTCAATGCGAAGATTGCCTCCATCCCGATGATCCTGACCGCCGTCGTCGTCTTTCTCGGCGGAACGCTCTGGACCGTCTTCTATTCCTTCACCAATTCGAAGCTGCTGCCGCGGCTTTCCTTCGTCGGTCTCGACCAGTACGAGCGCCTGTGGGCCGCCCCGCGCTGGCTGATGGCCATCCAGAATCTCGCCGTCTACGGCATTCTGTCGCTCATCTTCAGCCTGGTGATCGGCTTTCTGCTGGCCGCCCTGATGGACCAGAAGATTCGCTTCGAGAACGCCTTCCGGACGATCTTCCTCTATCCCTTCGCGCTGTCCTTCATCGTCACTGGCCTGGTGTGGCAGTGGATCCTCAATCCGGAATTCGGCGTGCAATCGATCGTGCACTCGCTCGGCTGGGACAGCTTCGCCTTCGACCCGCTCTACAATCCCGATATCGTCATCTACGGCATCCTGATCGCCGCGCTGTGGCAGGGCACGGGCCTGGTCATGTGCCTGATGCTGGCGGGCCTTCGGGGCATCGACGAGGACATCTGGAAGGCGTCGCGCGTCGACGGCATTCCGATGTGGCGGACCTATCTCTTCATCATCATCCCGATGATGCGGCCGGTCTTCATCACCACGCTGGTCATCATCGCCAGCGGCATCGTCCGCGTCTACGACCTCGTCGTCGCCCAGACGAGCGGCGGCCCGGGCATCGCTTCCGAAGTGCCGGCGAAATACGTCTACGACTACATGTTCCAGGCGCAGAATCTCGGCCAGGGCTTCGCCGCCTCGACCATGATGCTGCTGACCGTCGCCATCATCGTCGTTCCCTGGGCCTATCTGGAATTCGGAGGAAAGAAGCGTGGCTAATCCCGCAACACTCAACGCGACGGCCGCCGGCTTCGACGCGGTCTCCGACAGGGTCGGCTCCGGCCCGCGCGGCCGCAAGCCCCGGCGCACGCTCTCGTCGCGCAACATCATGCTCTACGGCACGCTGTTCTTCGCCGCCGTCTACTACCTGATACCGCTCTATGTGATGGTCGTGACCTCGCTCAAGGGCATGCCCGAAATCCGCCTCGGCAACATCTTCTCGCCGCCGATGGAGATCACCTTCGAACCCTGGGTCAAGGCCTGGGCGGAAGCCTGCACCGGCCTCAACTGCGACGGCCTGTCGCGTGGCTTCTGGAACTCGGTGCGCATCACCATTCCCTCCACCATCGTGTCGATCATCATCGCCTCGGTGAACGGCTATGCGCTGGCCAACTGGAAGTTCAAGGGCTCGGAGATCTTCTTCACCATCCTGATCGTCGGCGCCTTCATCCCCTATCAGGTGATGATCTATCCGATCGTCATCGTGCTGCGCGAAATGGGCATCTACGGCACGCTGACCGGCCTCGTCATCGTCCACACCATCTTCGGCATGCCGATCCTGACGCTGCTGTTCCGCAACTACTTCGTCTCGCTGCCGGAGGAATTGTTCAAGGCGGCCCGCATCGACGGGGCCGGGTTCTGGCAGATCTACGGGCGGATCATGCTGCCCATGTCCCTGCCGATCTTCGTCGTGGCGATGATCCTGCAGATCACCGGCATCTGGAACGACTTCCTCTTCGGCGTCGTATTCACCAGGCCGGAATATTATCCGATGACCGTTCAGCTCAACAACATCGTCAATTCGGTGCAGGGCGTGAAGGAATACAACGTCAACATGGCAGCGACCCTGTTGACCGGTCTCGTCCCGCTCATCGTCTATTTCGTATCCGGCCGGCTCTTCGTCCGGGGTATCGCCGCCGGCGCAGTGAAGGGTTAAGTGCTCATGTCCAACAGTGTATCGATCAGGGATCTGTCGCTCTCGTTCGGAGCGGTCACCGTTCTCGAGGACCTGAACCTCGACATTCGCGACGGCGAATTCCTCGTCCTGCTCGGCTCGTCCGGCTGCGGAAAGTCGACGCTTCTCAACTGCATCGCCGGCCTGCTCGAGCCGACCGACGGTCAGATCTTCATCAAGGACCGGAACGTCACCTGGGAAGAGCCGAAGGACCGCGGCATCGGCATGGTCTTCCAGTCCTACGCGCTCTATCCGCAGATGACGGTGGAGAAGAACCTGTCCTTCGGCCTTCGGGTCGCCAAGGTACCGGAAGACAAGATCCGCGAGAAGGTGGCGCGCGCCGCCGAGATCCTGCAGATCGAGGCGCTGCTGAAGCGCAAGCCGGCCGAACTCTCCGGCGGCCAGCGCCAGCGCGTGGCGATCGGCCGGGCGCTGGTCCGCGACGTCGACGTATTCCTGTTCGACGAACCGCTCTCCAACCTCGACGCCAAGCTGCGCTCGGAGCTGCGCGTCGAGATCAAGCGGCTGCATCATTCGCTGAAGAACACGATGATCTACGTCACCCACGACCAGATCGAGGCGCTGACGCTGGCCGACCGCATCGCCATCATGAAGAGCGGCGTGATCCAGCAGCTCGACGACCCGATGGTCATCTACAACCGGCCGAAGAACCTGTTCGTCGCCGGCTTCATCGGCTCGCCGTCGATGAACTTTCTGCGCGGCGAACTGGTCGAGCGCGCCAACGGCCTGGTCTTCACCACCGCCGGCGTCGACTTCTTCCTCGACGGCTACGAGGCAGCCGGTCCGCTCTCCGCCGGCAGCAAGGTGGTGCTCGGCATCCGCCCGGAACACGTGCTGATCGACGACGAGGTACCGGCCGGCGCCGAGACCCACGAGGCCGTGGTCGACATCGAGGAGCCGATGGGCGCCGACAACCTCTTGTGGCTGAAACATGCCGGCCACGTCATGTCGGTTCGCACCTCGGGCACCCGTCGCTACCGGCCCGGCGCAAGACTTCGCCTCGGCTTCGACATGTCGGTCGCCTCGCTGTTCGACGCGGTGACCGAGGAGCGGCTTTGATGGACGACACTGGCCGTCCGGTGTCACCCCCGTCTGGCCTCCCGTCTCCTGTCGGGAACGCTCAGGCCGCCGCCCGCGTTTGCCGCTCGCTTTACTGACGATCATGAGAAGAGCGGCTCAAGCAACAACGGCGCTTCGGGAAACGAGGCGCCTACCGTATTCCGATCTCCCCCCAAGTGGGGGAGATGGCCGGCAGGCCAGAGGGGGCGCTCTTGCTCCGACATGAATGATCTGGATTGACCCATGACGAATGCTTCCGACACTCAGTTTACCATCGACCTCTCCGGCGAATGGCGGCTGTCCACCGCCGAGGGCGAACACGGAGCGGCGATAACGCTGCCGGGCGACGTGCATTCGGCGCTTCAGGCCGCCGGCATCATTCCCGACCCCTATTTCGGCCGCAACGAGGAAGCCGTGCAGTGGGTGGCCGAGCATGACTGGACGCTGGAACGGTCGTTCTTTCTCGATCACGCCGACGGCCAATGGTACCTCGACATCGACTATCTCGACACGGTCGCCGTCGTCTTCGTCAACGACGTGCCGGTGCTTTCCGCCGACAACTGCTTCCGCCGCTACCGGCCGGACGTCTCGGCCGCGCTGCAGCCGGGCGAGAACACCATCCGCATCCTGCTGCATTCCTCGATCGCCGCGGGTGCCGAGCGCCAGGCGCGCCAGCCCTTCTACATTCCCTATTCGACCAACAATTCGCCGATCGCCAACGGCAACATGCTGCGCAAGCCGCAATGTCATTTCGGCTGGGACTGGAACATCGCCGTGGCGCCGCTCGGCCTCTATGGCACCGTCGCGCTGAAGAAGCTCGACCCGGCCCGCATCGAGCATCTGGAAACCGAGCAGGTCCATCACGAGGACGGCAGCGTCGACCTGCATGTGAAGCTAACCCTCCATGCCTTCGAGCCGAGCGTCGTGCCGGTGCATTTCGAGTTCGACGGCGTACGCGAGCGCCTCGATTGCGGCATTCCCGCCGGCGAGACCGTGATCGCCCACGTCTTCCACATCGAGAAACCGCGGCTCTGGTGGCCGGCCGGCAGCGGCGAGCAGGCGCTCTATACGCTGTCCGCCGACATTCCGGGTGAAACGCTGATCCGCCGGATCGGCCTGCGCACCATCGCCCTCATCACCGACCCGGACGAGGCCGGCTCGCGCTTCGCCTTCAAGGTCAACGGCCGCGAGATCTTCTGCCGCGGCGCCAACTGGATCCCGGCCGACGCGCTCTTTTCCCGCACCAGCCAGGAAAAGACCGAGGACCTGCTGCAGTCGGCGGTCGCCGCCCACATGAACATGATCCGCGTCTGGGGCGGCGGATTCTACGAGCAGGACTATTTCTACGACCTCTGCGACCGGCTCGGCCTGATGGTCTGGCAGGACTTCATGTTCGCCTGCAACCTCTATCCCTGCACCGAGGAGTTCCTGTCGAACGTCTCCCAGGAAGTCGACTATCAGGTCCGCCGCCTGTCCTCCCATCCGTCGATCGCGCTGTGGTGCGGCGACAACGAACTGGTCGGCGCGCTCACCTGGTTCAAGGAGAGCCGCGACAATCGCGACCGTTATCTCGTCGCCTATGACCGCCTGAACCGGGTGATCGAGCAGGGGGTCAAGAAGGCCTATCCCCAAGGCATCTGGTGGCCGTCGAGCCCGGCCTCGGGCTATCTCGACTACGGCGACGCCTGGCATGCCGACGGCTCCGGCGACATGCACTACTGGTCGGTCTGGCACGAGAATAAGAGTTTCGCTAATTACCGAACTATCAAACCGCGCTTCTGCTCGGAATTCGGCTTCCAGTCCTACACCTCGATGCCGGTCATCGAGACCTTCGCCGACGCGGGCGACATGAACATCGCTTCGCCGGTGATCGAGCTGCACCAGAAGAATGCCGGCGGCAACGAGCGGATCGCCGGGACCATGTTCCGCTATTTCCGCTTCCCCAAGGACTTTGCCAATTTCGTCTATCTCTCACAGATCCAGCAGGGCCTAGCGATCGGCACGGCGGTCGACTACTGGCGGTCGCTGAAACCCCATTGCATGGGCACGCTCTACTGGCAGCTCAACGACACCTGGCCGGTCGCCTCCTGGTCGAGCCTCGACTACGGCGGCAGCTGGAAGGCGCTGCACTACATGGCGCGGCGCTTCTTCCAGCCGGTCAATGTCGTCGCCATCCCGAGCGAGGACGGAACGAGAATCGCCTTCTCCATGGTCAACGACACCCTTGAAGAGCTGACCGTCGACATGAACCTCTTTGCCGTCACTCTCGACGGCGAGCGCCTGCCGATCCGCACCGCCACCGGCACGTGCCCGCCCGACCGTGCTGCGCCGCTTCTGACCCTCGACGAGACGGACATTCCGGTCGATGCGCTGCTCGCCTGGAGCTTCATCGCCTCGAACGGCATGAGCGGCGAGGGGCACTTGGCGCTTCAGCCCTACAAGGCCCTGGAACTCCAGCCCTCCGGCCTGGAGACGAGCGTAGCTCCGCTCGCCGACGGACGGTTCGAGATCACGGTCAGCGCCTCCGGCCTCGCGCTCTTCGTCATGCTCGAGGCGGACTGCCCGGGCCGCTATTCCGACAATGCCTTCGATCTTCACGCCGGCATGAGCCGCCGCGTCACCTTTACCCCGGCCACGCCCGTCGTGGATGGCCGGATCCCGCAGTTTCGAACCTACGATCTCCAGAGCTGCCAGCAACTCGGCTGAGGCGATCGCCAGACAAGAACAGGACGTCACGGCGGACCCGCGCCGAACGTCCGAAAAACAGGAGGAATGACCCCCATGACCAAATTCGGTTTCCAGCTTTACAGCGCCCGCAATTTCCAGCCCTTCACCAATATCTATCCGCTGCTCACTGAGGCCGGATACACGCATGTCGAAGGCTATGGCGCCATGTATGCCGCGCTCGATGACGCCGGCCTCAATGCGATGCGCGCCGATCTCGACCGGAACGGGCTGACCATGCCGACCGGCCATTTCGGTCTCGACCTTCTGGAAAGCGACCCAACCCGTGCGCTGAAAATCGCCAAGCTGCTCGGCATCGAGGCGGTCTACTGCCCCTATCTGCTGCCCGACATGCGCCCGAGCGATTCCAGCAGCTGGTTCTCCTTCGGCCAGCGCCTGCAGGAAGTCGGCAAGCCGCTGCGTGATGCGGGGCTGACCTTCGGCTGGCATAATCACGACTTCGAGTTCGCCACGCTGGAGGACGGCTCCACGCCGCAGGAGCAGATCTTTGCCGGCGGCCCGGAACTCGCCTGGGAGGCCGACATCGCCTGGATCATCCGCGGTGCCGCCGATCCCTTCGCCTGGATCGAAAGTTACGGCAAGCGCATCACCGCCGTCCACGTCAAGGACATCGCGCCCGCCGGCACCAATACCGAGGAAGACGGCTGGGCCGATGTGGGGCAGGGCACGGTACCGTGGAAGGATCTGATGGCCGCGCTCAAGGCCTATGGCGTGCGCCACTACATCCTCGAACACGACAATCCGAAGGATGTGGGCCGCCTCATCAAGCGCTCCATCGCCGCCTTCAACACCTACTGATCTCCCACGGCATTTCACCCAATCAGGACATATTCCATGGCACGCGAACTCGGCGTCGGCATCATCGGATGCGGCAATATCTCGACCACCTACTTCTCGCTCGCACCGCTCTTCAAGGGGCTGAAGGTGCTGGCCTGCTCCGACCTCAACATGAATGCCGCCGAGCTTCGCGCCGAGGAATACGGCGTGAAGGCCCAGACGATCGAAGACTTGCTCGCCAATGACGAGCTGGACATCATCGTCAACCTGACCATCCCGGACGCGCACTACGCGGTGTCGAAGCGCATCCTCGAATCCGGCAAGCACGTCTACTCGGAAAAGCCGCTGGTCCTGAGCCTCGAACAGGGCGAAGACTTGCGGCGGATCGCCAGCGGCAAGGGGCTCTCCGTCGGCTGCGCGCCGGACACCTTCCTCGGCGGTGCCCACCAGCTCGCGCGCGCCTATATCGACAAGGGCGGCATTGGCCGGATCACCTCTGGCACCTGCCATGTCATGAGCCCGGGCATGGAGATGTGGCATCCGAACCCGGACTTCTTCTTTCTGCCCGGCGGCGGCCCGATCCTCGATCTCGGTCCCTATTACATCGCCAATCTCATCAACCTCATCGGTCCGGTGAAGCGCGTTGCCGCCTTGACCTCGATGGCGAGCGAGACCCGCACCATCACCAGCCAGCCGCGCGCCGGCGAGGTGATCCCGGTAAAGACGCCGACGAATGTGCATGCGCTGCTCGAGTTCCAGAACGGCGCGACAGTCACGCTCTCGGCCAGCTGGGATGTCTGGTCGAACCGCCACGCCAATATGGAACTCTACGGCACCGAAGGCTCGCTCTACGTGCCCGACCCCAACTTCTTCGGCGGTCTCGTCGAGGCCTCGGGCCGGGACAAGGACATCAAGCCGCTGGAGAACTGGGACCACCCCTTCGGCGTCAACAACCAGGACCACGCCAACGGCCCGCGCGCCAACTATCGCACGGCCGGCCTTGCCGACATGGCGGTCGCCATCCTCGAAGGCCGCGACGCCCGCTGCTCGCTCGACCGCGCCCTGCACGGCGTCGATGTCATGACGGCGATCCTCAGATCCGGCGAGACGGGCCAGTTCGTCATGCTCTCCACCACGTGCACCCAGCCGGCAGCACTGGGAATCGAGGAGGCGCAGGCGCTGCTTCGCTGATTCCCCTCCCCAACCCCTCCCCACAAGGGGGAGGGGCTTTTCCGCATCCGCCTATGGGATTTTCCTTTGTGTCCGGTAGGTTGCGGCTTGCGGAGAGCAAGAGGCATCCCCATGCGGTCTCCCCCCTTGTGGGGGAGATGGCCGGCAGGCCAGAGGGGGTCTTCGCGTCCGCCGACCACAAGCATCTGGGAGAGAACCATTCATGACATACACCCCCGCCGAAGACCGCTACGAGCGGATGACCTACAACCGCTGCGGCAAAAGCGGCCTCAAGCTGCCGGCGATCTCGCTCGGCCTGTGGCACAATTTCGGCGATGACACGCCGCATGCGCTGAAGCAGTCGATCGTTCGCAAGGCCTTCGACGTCGGCATCACCCATTTCGACCTCGCCAACAATTACGGCCCGCCCGGCGGCGCAGCCGAAACCGCATTCGGCGCGATCCTAAAGACAGACTTGGCGGGATACCGCGACGAACTGGTCATCTCGTCCAAGGCCGGCTACGGCATGTGGCCCGGTCCCTATGGCGAATGGGGCAGCCGCAAATACCTGATCGCCTCGTGCGACCAGAGCCTCAAGCGTTTGGGCCTCGACTATGTCGACATCTTCTATTCGCACCGCTTTGACCCAGACACGCCGCTCGAAGAGACCTGCGGCGCGCTCGACCACATCGTCCGGTCGGGCAGGGCGCTTTATGTCGGCCTCTCCTCCTACAATTCGAAGCGCACCCGCGAGGCGGTCGAGATCCTGAAGAGCCTCGGCACGCCCTGCCTGATCCACCAGCCGAGCTATTCGATGATCAACCGCTGGATCGAGGAAGACGGCCTGATCGACACGCTGGAGGAGCTCGGTATCGGCTCGATCGTCTTCTCGCCGCTCGCCCAGGGCATGCTGACTTCCAAATATCTCGGCGGCATCCCCGACGAGAGCCGGGCGGCGCAGGACAAGTCGCTCAACCGCGACTTCCTCAACGAGCGCAATGTCGAGAACATCCGCAAGCTGAACGCCATCGCCGAGCGGCGCGGCCAAACGCTCGCCCAGATGGCGTTAGCCTGGGTCCTGCGCGGCGATCGGATCACCACCGCGCTGATCGGCGCGTCGAAGCCGTCCCAGGTCGAGGACTGCGTCAAGGCGCTGGAGAAACGCGATTTCACCGCGGACGAACTCGCCGAGATCGACGTGCACGCCCGCGATGCCGACATCAACCTCTGGGCCGCCTCGGCGGAGCGCAAAGGGCCGGCCCGGAAGACGAAGTGAGCGCTGGAATTCGGGTTTACCCCCTCTGGCCTGCCGGCCATCTCCCCCACAAGGGGGGAGAGAGATCTCGGCAGACCGCCCGACTTCCACTGGCAGGGAGTTGCGGCGTTTCAGGTTCCGAGCACGGGAAGGTGCGACGGTAGCGGATCGTCTCCCCCCTTGTGGGGGAGATGTCGGCGTAGCCGACAGAGGGGGTGTTTTCCGAAAATTGGAGGAGAGAGACGCAGCATGATCCACAACCCCATCCTGCCGGGCTTCAACCCGGACCCGTCGATCGTCCGGGTCGGCGACGACTATTACATCGCCACCTCCACCTTCGAGTGGTATCCGGGCGTGCAGATCCATCACTCGCGCGACCTCGTCAACTGGACGCTGGTGCGCCGGCCGCTGGAGCGGAAGTCGCAGCTCGACATGCGCGGCAATCCCGACAGCTGCGGCGTCTGGGCGCCGTGCCTGTCCCATGCCGACGGCCGGTTCTTTCTCGTCTATACCGACGTCAAGCGCTTCGACGGCAACTTCAAGGACGCGCACAACTACATCATCACCGCCCCGTCGATCGATGCCGAATGGTCCGATCCGGTCTATGTGAACTCCTCCGGCTTCGACCCCTCGCTGTTCCACGATGACGACGGCCGCAAATGGTTCCTCAACATGCAGTGGAACCACCGCACCGAGAGCTATGGCGGTTCGCCCAAGCATCCCGCCTTCGACGGCATCCTGCTGCAGGAATGGGACCCGGCGACCCGCGAGTTGGTCGGGCCGGTGAAGAACATTTTCCCCGGCAGTCCGCTCGGCCTCGTCGAGGGACCGCATCTGTTCAAGAAGAACGGATGGTACTATCTGACTACCGCCGAGGGCGGCACCGGCTACGGCCATGCCGTGACGCTGGCGCGCTCGCGTGCCATCGACGGGCCTTACGAGATGCATCCGGACACGCATCTGATCACGTCCAAGGATCATCCGGAAGCCGCGCTGCAGCGCGCCGGCCATGGGCAATATGTCGAGACGCCCGAGGGCGAGGTCTATCACACCCATCTCTGCGGCCGGCCGCTGGAGCCCAAACGGCGCTGCACGCTGGGGCGCGAGACGGCCCTGCAGAAATGCGTATGGAAGGATGACGGCTGGCTGTATCTCGAAAGCGGCGCCCCGGTGCCGGCCGTCGAAGTCACGCCGCCGAAGCCGGTGGAGCGCATCGAGCGGCCCGAAACCATCCGCCGCGATTTCGACGACGCGGCCCTGCCGCCCGAGTTCCAGTGGCTGCGCACGCCGGAACCCGACCGCCTGTTCTCCCTTGCCGCCCGCCCCGGTCACCTGCGGCTCTTCGGCCGCGAAAGCCTCGGCTCCTGGTTCGAGCAGTCCCTGGTGGCGCGCCGGCAGGAGGACCATCGCTTTCGTGCCGAGACCCGTGTGGACTTCACGCCCGACACCTACCAGCAGGTCGCGGGCCTCACCCACTACTACAATCGCCACAAGCTGCATGCGCTGGGTGTCACACTGCACGAGAAGCTCGGCCGCGTCGTGACCATCCTCTCCTGTGCCGGCGACTATCCCGATAGCCGGCTAAGCTTCCCCGCGGGCCACGGTGTAAGCCTGCCGGATGGCCCGGTCGACCTCGCCATGGAGGTGGCCGACAACGACCTGCAATTCTTCTGGCGGCCTGCTTCCGGCGGCACGGGCGAGGGCAGCGGAGTGGCTGCCTGGCAGCCGATCGGCCCCGTGCTCGACGCCGGCGTGATCTCCGACGAAGGCGGCCGCGGCGAGCACGGCTCGTTCACCGGCGCCTTCACCGGCATGTTCGCCTTCGACATAACGGGACAGGGCAAGCCGGCCGATTTCGAAAGCTTCGTCTATCGGCGGGGTAAGTCGATCGGCCTCAACTAGTGTTTACTTGAAGATACCTTCGCCGGTGAGCGCCCAAATCGGAAAATCCGCTGGCAGGTTGCGATTTTCCCGGTAGGTCCGAATGCGAAGTTCTTGCTCTGATAGCATTTTTAGGCGCGCGACGCGGCCTTGCTCGCGATTGCCAGCACCGATGAGGATGCCACTAAACACGCAGAGGGAGAAAACGATTATTGCACTTCCAATAATCGGGACCTTGCGAGGGGACCTGAGCGAGAAGGCGAGCAGGAAGACGGCACTGCTAAAGGACAGCAGGGCAGGCAGCAGGGCAGTAACGGCCGGAACCCGACTAAGTCCGACGAGATAACCCGTGGTAGCTCCAACAAGCCCCAGCGGCAACGCAATCACCAAGAACTGTATTATCAGTCCTGACGGATTGCGTCTGCGTGTGCGCCATCGACGCTGAACCACGTAAGTGACTGTCGCGAATGTAAAGGTTGTTGCTATTACTATAAATGCTGCTGATGCAGCCAGTGTCCAGAGATTGTAGGAGTCCTGCTCGAACACGTCCCGCCTACCCCTTTACCATTCCATCTTTGTAAAACAAATCGTAGCGCTCCATCAAGTGGTCCATTCGAGGTTGAGACGCAAGGTAGTTTGGATGTTTTAAAATGTATTCGCCAAACGTTGCCAAACACGTGGTTAGCTTGTCTTTCTCCGATGTCTCGAACTTCTTCGTATCCGCTAACTGATAGAGACTGACACATTCGTTGTATGATTTCATTGCTTCTTCATTGCTGCGAAACAGCAGTTCAAGTTCAGAAGCTGCTTTGGCGGCGACAGGCACCATGAAGACGGATGCGAACGCGGCTACTATGATGCACAATACGACGGCAACTTTCGGCATGATCGTTACCCCCCCAATCTGGTGTTTCTATCGTAAATTGTGCATGCCTCGCGCACAAGACAAAGATGAGGAGCTGAGGTCAGCTTTCGCAAGCCACGTTGATGCACCTCCCATCAACTACCCCAGCCGCTCGGCATGCCAGTTCAGGTGATCGTCCATGAAGGTCGAGATGAAGTAATAGGAGTGGTCGTAGCGCTCGTGCATCCGGAGCGTGAGGGCGATGTCGGTGCCCTTGATCGCCTCCTCGAAAAGCCAGGGTTTTAGTCCCGTCTCGAGAAAGCTGTCGGCCTTGCCCTGGTCGATCAGGAACTCGGGGAAGCGGGCGCCGTCCTCCACCAGCGCGCAGGCGTCATACTCGCGCCACTTGGCCCGGTCGGGTCCAAGATATTTCTCGAACGCATCCTGCGTCCAGTCGGCGGTCAGCGGATTGACGATCGGGGCGAAGGCCGAGCAGCTCTTGAAGTGCCCGGGATTCTTCAGCGCCATGGTCATCGCGCCGTGGCCGCCCATCGAATGGCCGAAAATGCCCTGCCGGTCCATGTCGACGCGGAAATGCTCGGCGACCAGCGCCGGCAGCTCTTCCGTCACGTAGGAATACATCTGGAAGTGCTCGGCCCAGGGGCTTTCGGTGGCGTCGAGATACATGCCCGCACCCTTGCCCATCTTCCAATTGGTCAGTTCGTCCGGCACGTCCGTGCCGCGCGGGCTCGTGTCGGGGCAGACGACGATTAGGCCGAGCTCGGCGGCCATGCGGCGATATTCGCCCTTCTCCATGACATTGGCGTGGGTGCAGGTCAGGCCCGACAGATACCATAGCACCGGCCGGCGCTCGGCGATCGCCTGCGGCGGCACGAAGACGGCAAAGGTCATGTCGCACTTGGTGGTCTGCGATTCGTGGGAGAACACACCCTGCATGCCGCCAAACGCGGTGTTCTGGGAGAGGATCTTCATGGGACTGTCCTTGTTGCCTAGCCGGCCAGCGACACCGCCCCGTTGACGGCGGCGGCGACCAGCACGGTATTGAAGAAATACGATACGATTGAATGGAGAAGGTTGATCTTGCGCATCGATGTCGAGGTGATGGCGGTGTCCGAGGTCTGCGCCGTCATGCCGATGACGAAGGAGAAATAGAGGAAATCATAGCCGCAGGGGTCGGGCGATCCGGAGAACTCCAGCCCGCCGCGATTGTCCGGCGCTTCGGTGGTGGTGTCGGGCCGCCAGTAGAGATGGCCATAATGGATCGCCGCCATGGTGTGGATGGTCAGCCAGCCGCCGAGCACCGAGGCAAAGGCCAGCACCAGTTCGAGCGCGTTGCCTCCAGCTTGCCGGTTGAGGGCCAGGAAGAGCGAGACGACCGCGACCATGACCGCAGCGAGCGTGACCAGCATGATGACGGGTGCGGGAGCATCGGCTTCCTCGGCCCGCTCCTTCAGGTAGTCGGCGGTCATCTGCGGCAGGCGCAGCCCGATCAGCGTCAGATAGGTGAGAAAGAACACGACCGCGCCGGCTTCGATCACCAGCCGCGGATTGAGCGCGGCAAAGACGAGCACGGCGATCACCGAGGCTGCGAGTGCCGCGTAGAACGGACCGTGCCGATGGTCGATCAGGCGGTCAAAATGGCTGGCCATGTCCGATCCTCCGGTATGCGTCCGATGTCGAGGGTGTTTCGACTAGCACGCCTTGGCCCGCCGGCAAAGGCGGTCCAGCGTTTCGAGGAAGGCGGAGCGGTTGCGCGGCGAAAAGGCGGCATTGTAGCCCTTGCTCTCGCCGGTCTCGCGCAGATGCGCGCCGAGATCGCGCATGGCGGTCGCCATGCCGATATTGGCCTTGTCGAACACCCGGCCTGTCGGCCCGGTGACGAAGGCACCGGCCGCGACGCAGCGTCCGGCCAGCGGCACGTCGGCCGTCACCACGATGTCGCCGGCCCCGGCACGCTCGGCGATCCAGTCGTCGGCGGCGTCGAAGCCGTTGGAAACGATGACATTCTTGACCATCGGGTCGCGCGACGGCCTCAGGCCCGAATTGGCGACGAAGGTCACCTCCAGGCCGTGGCGTTCGGCGACTTTCAGGATTTCCGGCTTGACCGGACAGGCATCGGCATCGACGTAGATCACTGAGGTTTTCAATCCTTCATTGCGCCGAGACCGAATAGCCTCGCGTCAGTCGCGCGTCCAGACCTCGCCGGTGACCTTCTCCGAGCCGCCATAGGTCCACACACCCTGCCAGGTGCCGTCCGGCTGCTCGAAATACATGGCGATGCCGAAATTGTCTTCCGCCACGTAACCGACCGAGATCGCCGTGTCGTCCTCGCCGGCCGGGCCCATCTCGAAGCGATCGCCGACGAATTTGGCACCAAGCCCGGTGCCGATCGATTCCTTGCCGCCGATATTCCACACGACGATATAGGTTTCGCCGTGACGCGAGACTTCCACCGTCCCGGTATATTCCTTGCCGCTGTCCGGGTTCATCCCGACGAGCGTGTAGCTGCCGGTCGGATCGGCCGCGGCGACCCCGGGCAGAGCGAGCATGGCAATGGCTGTCAGTGCGTATTTGAGCGACATTTCGATTTCTCCCCCAGCGGACCTGCGGAACGGACGATCCGAGCCGCCGCAATCTAGCATATTTCGCCGCGCTTGCAGGGGGAGGGAGCGAATGGCCGCCCTGACTATTTTCAGGACGGCCGCACGTGTGGAATCAATAGATCACGACGCCGCGGATGCTTTCGCCCTTGTGCATCATGTCGAAGCCCTTGTTGATGTCGTCGAGCGGCATGGTGTGGGTAATCATCGGGTCGATCTGGATCTTGCCCTGCATGTACCAGTCGACGATCTTCGGCACGTCGGTGCGGCCGCGCGCGCCGCCGAAGGCCGTGCCCATCCAGTTGCGGCCGGTGACCAGCTGGAAGGGACGCGTCGAGATCTCCTGGCCGGCGCCGGCAACGCCGATGATGACCGACTTGCCCCAGCCGCGATGCGAGGCTTCCAGCGCCTGGCGCATGACCTTGGTATTTCCGGTGCAGTCGAAGGTGTAGTCGGCCCCGCCGATCAGGTCGCCATTGCGCTTGGTCAGGTTGACGAGATAGGGCACGATGTCGTCGCCGACTTCTTTCGGATTGACGAAATGCGTCATGCCGAACTTTTCGCCCCAGGCCTTGCGGTCGTTGTTGATGTCGACGCCGATGATCATGTCGGCGCCGGCGAGCCGCAAGCCCTGCAGCACGTTCAGACCGATGCCGCCGAGCCCGAAGACGATTGCGGTCGCGCCGATCTCCACCTTGGCGGTGTTGATCACGGCACCGATGCCGGTGGTGACCCCGCAGCCGATATAGCAGATCTTGTCGAAGGGCGCGTCCGGGTTGACCTTGGCAACGGCGATCTCCGGCAACACGGTGAAATTGGAGAAGGTCGAGCAGCCCATGTAATGGTGGATCTTGTCCTTGCCGATCGAAAAGCGCGAGGTCCCGTCCGGCATCAGGCCTTGCCCTTGCGTCGAGCGGATGGCGGTGCAGAGATTGGTCTTGCGGCTGAGGCAGGAATAGCATTCGCGGCATTCCGGCGTGTAGAGCGGAATGACATGGTCGCCCTTCTTCACCGAGGTGACGCCGGGTCCGACATCGACGACGATGCCGGCGCCTTCGTGGCCGAGAATGGCGGGAAACAGGCCTTCCGGATCGGCACCCGAGAGCGTGAAATCGTCGGTATGACAGATACCCGTCGCCTTGACCTCGATCAGCACCTCGCCGGCCCGCGGGCCTTCGAGCTGCACCGTCATGATTTCCAGCGGTTTGCCGGCCTGCACGGCAACGGCGGCGCGAACGTCCATGGTCTCTTCTCCGATATTGGCAATTGAGCGTTAGAAGTCTGGCACGGCGGACGGCATGCCCTCAAGGGGCCGGGCGAACAGCCCGTGGCGTCCGCCGCCAGGAATAGAATGGCGGCGCCGTCAGCGCGGCTCGATCAGCGGCACGTGGCGGGCCGAATCGCGCCGCATCTGGCCGGTCAGCCTCGGGTCGTCGGTCACCTCGACCATGAAGGCATAGGGCCGGAAGCCGGAGCGCTGGTAGAAGGAAAGGGCGCCCGGATGGTCGAAATGGCACGTGTGCACCCAGAACCGCCGGATCGGCCGCGCCCAGGCCTTGTCGATCGCCGCATTCATCAGCATGCGCCCGGCGCCCTGGCCGATCGCATCGGAAACCAGGCCGAAGAAGGCCAACTCGCATTCGCCCTCGGTGCGGAAATCGAGTTCCAGCAGCCCGATTCGGCGCGCGCCGTCGGTCAGCGCATAAACGTGAACCTCCGGATGGGAGAGAATCGCGTGCAGTTCCTCGTCGGGCATGACGAGCCGCGAAAACCACATCCATTCCTCGCCGATGGCGCGAAACAGCGCCCGGTATTCGGTCAGGTCGGGATGTTCCCAGCGTTCGATCGTCAGCCCCGGCTCTTCCGGACGCGCCGGTCTGGTCGGCGGCTTTTCCGCCATTTCCAGGCAGGTGACGACATTGGCGATCTTGCCGGCGGGGACGGCCGAATAGCCGTCGGGGAGGGGAGCGTTCGCGGTATCCATGGCTGTCTTTGGAACCGTTCGGACCATCCAAGTCAAGGGGCCGGGGTCAGATCGGCGCGCCGGTAAACAGCCTGTCGCAGGCGTAGATGATTCCCCCCGCATGGATCGACAGGGCGGCGCAGAGGCCGAAACCGGTCATCAGCCGCTGCTGCTGGTTCATCGCCTCGAGCTCCAGCCGCGGCTTGACCTTGCGCGTGCGGATCAGGCTCAGGAGAGCAAAGACCGAAAGCCCGGCAATCAGCGCCTGGGAGGAGAGACCGATGCGCCATCCGGTCCAGACGATCACAGAGGTTACAGTGAAGGTGCCGACCGTCTGCATCGGGCGTCCGGCAAACAGCTGGCGCAGCACCTGGCCGCCGTCGAAACGGTGCATCGGCAAAAGGTTCAGCAGGTTGAAGGCGGAGAGGATCAGCAGCAGCACGAGCACCGGCGCTGCCATCCTGGAGGCGAGCAGCCCGTCGGAGACCGCCTCATGGGCGCCGATCAGGATCGGCACGGCAAAGGCCGAGACGCCTGCGCCCATCAGCGCGCAGGTCGCCACCTCGAACCGGCTGGCATAGGGCCGTCCGCCGATCGCGATGCCGCCGAGCAGCGGCACGAAGATCATCCGCGTATTGAGATGGCCGAAGGTGCGGAAGGCCACCATGTGGCCGAGTTCGTGAAAGACGATTACGAGCGTCAGGAAGACGGAGATCATCAGGCCGTTGCTGTTGAAACCGAAGAACGGCCAGAGCATCAGGGTCGAGAGCGCCGCCAGCGCCGCCTGGCTCAACGGGTGTTCGAGCCGCCCGCGGCCCGCCGGCTTGGTGCCGCCGAGATGCCGCTCCAACGCGGCCATCTCCCGGTGCAGCATCAGGTAGCGATAGAGCAGGAAGCCGAGGCCGCGATAGCTGTCGGTCTGTTCGATCGCCACCGTCGAGCCCTCGCGCGCCGGGCCGATCCGCCGGACCTCGCGGTAGCCCGACCAGAAATCCATGTCGAGCGCGCTGTCGGCGACGATCCTGAGTTCGCAGGAGAATTCGCCGTCGGCGGTCACCCCGGTCCGGTCGATCGCCAGCACGCGGATGATCGGCCGGCCGCTGCGGTCGGGATCGCGATAGCGCAGTTCCAGCCGGTCCGGCTTGCCCTCGATCGGCCGCACCGAGGCGACGGCCGGATGCCAGTCGGCAAGCCCGCCGGCAGGACGGGTCATGTCCCACAATTCTTCCGGACGCCTGTCCAGCCGCCGCCTCACCGAGATGGTTCGGGTGCCGAGCGGCGCCGCCATCAGCAGCCAGATCAGCCCGAGATTGACGCCGAGCAGGACGAAGGCGGAGTGGAAGATCGTCATCGCGTCATTCCCTTCAGGAAGGCGTCAAACGGAGGGCCGGTGATCATGCCACCATCTCCCCGTCGAGGAAGAAGGAGTCCGGCACCTGCAGCCAGCGCCGCGGCGCTTCCGTCCGCGCCGGGGTGCGGCTGCGGAAGGACAGGACGGTCTCGATCAGGGGTTGCCAGTCGGGATGGCGGGCATGGACGGCGGTCTGGCGGTCGATCGTCTCGAGAATGGCGATCTTGGCCGGAAGAAGAGAAGCGCCCGGGACGAGCCGGTCGCGCAGCACCCGGTGCACATAGGCGATGTCGTCGGCACCGATCCCGCTGCGCAAGGCCCGGCTTGCGGCATAGGCGCCGCGGCCTTCCGCAAGCGCGATCCTGAGCTGGTCGAGCATCAGGGCGCGCAGCGACGGCGGTACGTGACGGGCTATATCCATCATGTGAAGAACTGCCGCAAGTTCGAGTTCACCCTCGATGACTCCTTCGTTCGACAGCACGCGTTTCACCCACTCGACATTGATTTCGTCGAGCGAGCCGATGGGATAACAGTGGTCGACGACGAAACCTGCCAGCTGCTCGACGAAATAGTCGGCCCATTCCGGGCACTTCTCGGGACAGCAGGTGTTGAGCGCCAGGAGCGTCACGACGTCGTCGGGAGTCCGGACGCCCTCCGGAAACGTATATCTCCGCAGCAGCAACAGGTCCTCCACGGACAATCTGGTCTTCCCGGCGACGACACATGCCGGAAAAGAGAGCCGAAACTCGCTCATCTTTCTATCCCTGTTTCATCATGAAACTGGGCAGATCATAGCAAGGCAAACCTTGCGTTTCCGCCAAGGGAAGGGGTTAGCGAGTGCTTGAGCGGAAAGCTAAACTTGGCGCCTTTCGGCGGCGCGGCGCTGTTCCCGCCACAGAATGAACAGGCCCGAGCCGACGATGATCAGGATGCCGACCCATTTCGATACAGTGGGGAAGTCGTCGAACAGGGCATACCCCAAAATGGTCGCTGCGATGATTTCGAAATACTGGAAGGGCGCCAGCACCGAGAGTGGCGCCATGCGGAAGGCCCGCACGACGATGAGATGGGCGTAGCCGGAAATCGAGCCGAGAATCACCAGCAGGATGAGCGCCAGCCAGGACGTGGGAAGCGAGATGGCGAAATCTTCCTGTCCCATCGCATTGCCGCCCAAGAGCACCGCCCCCATGAACAGCGTGCCGCCGATCCCGGCCATGGTCTGCATGGTCACCGGCGCATCGGCCTCGCCGATGGCGCGGTTGAGGAACATGTAGAGCGCATAGAGGAGGGCGCAGGCGACCGGCAGCAGCGAGGTGAGGCCGAAGACGGCATAGCTCGGCTGGATGACGATCATCGCCCCGCCGAAGCCGACCACGATCGCCAGCCAGCGCCGCCAGCCGACCTTCTCGCCGAGGAAGACCGCCGACAGCGCCGTCAGGATGAAGGGCTCGACGAAATAGATGGCGAAGACGTCGGCGAGCGGCATGTATTTGACCGCGGTGAAGAACATCAGGCTGGCCGCCCCGTGCAGCACGCCGCGCAGCAGGTTGAGCCCCGGCCGCTTGGCCGACAGCGCGCTCCAGCCGTTCATGGCGAGCAGGAAGGGCAGGATGCAGACGAGCTGGAAGAAGAAGCGGTAGAAATTCACCTGGCCGGGCGACATGCCCTCGACATTCGCCATGTATTTGGCGATCGCGTCCATGAACGGCAGCACCATCATGCAGCCGGCCATCAGGGCCATGCCCTTGATCGTCGTGTCGGTGCCCGAGGGGCGGTTGTCGGGCATGGCAGTCGGCCTCGTTAAAGCGCTCACCAAGCACTTGTGCGAGAGTCGTTCAAGCCCGATCGACGCGAGCGCGGTACGGGAAGGCCCCTAGGCGCCCACCGGCGCCGTTTCCGTCTCGGCGGGCAGCGCTTCGCGCACGGTCGGCCCGAAGACCTCCTCGAAGGCTTCGCGCAGCCGGATGTCGACATCGGCCATCATCACCAGCTGGCCGAGATCGACGAGGCTGGTAACCCCATAGGCGCTGATGCCGCAGGGCACGATGCCGGAAAAATGCGACAGGTCGGGATCGACATTGATCGACAGGCCGTGGAAGCTCACCCAGCGGCGCAGCCGGATGCCGAGCGCGGCAATCTTGTCCTCCGCCATCGAGCCGTCGGCGAGCGCCGGTTTTTCCGGACGGCGCACCCAGACGCCGACCCGGTCCTCGCGCCGCTCGCCCTTAACGTTCATCTTCTCGAGCGTGCGGATCACCACCTCTTCGAGCGAGGCCACATAGGCGCGCACGTCCTGGCGGCGGCGCTTGAGATCGAGCATCACATAGGCCACCCGCTGGCCCGGGCCATGATAGGTGTATTCGCCGCCCCGACCGGTGGAAAAGACCGGGAATCGATCCGGCTCGATCAGGTCCGCGGAATCGGCGCTGGTGCCGGCGGTGTAGAGCGGCGGATGCTCGAGCAGCCAGACCAGTTCGTCCGCATGACCGTCGGCGATCGCCGCGACCTGGCGCTCCATTTCGGCGACCGCTTCCTCATAGGGAACGAGACCTTCGGAGATGCGCCAGCGCACCGGCGGCGAGCCGGGTGAGGCGAACATTTCGGTGGAAAGGTCGGTGCGCTGCATCGGGAAAAGCCCTCATTTTCCCTCTACTTGGCAAGAAAGCCCATGGACTTCAAGGGCCGCGCCGCCAAGCCCGGCGGGCACGCGCAACGGCCCGTCCGGGAAAACTCAAAAAACTGTCATCTTGGCCTTGTGCACCCTGAGTGCTTTTGCTACATGCAGCCCCGCCGGAGCAATTCGGCGCTACCAAGATGCGGTCGTGGCGGAATTGGTAGACGCGCAGCGTTGAGGTCGCTGTGTCGCAAGACGTGGAAGTTCGAGTCTTCTCGACCGCACCATTCTTCCCTCGGGAAGAATACGAAAGCCGGCTCGCCGAAAGGCAGCCGGCTTTGTCGTTTCCGGACCTCACCTCAATCCGCTGATCAGTCCGCATCGCCCGGGATATGCGTATCGACGCCCATGGTGGTGATCATGTTGCGCACGGCCGAAACGCCGCTGACGGCGACGACCCGAAGCTCGATCATGCGCCGCTCCTCGGCGGTATCAACGGCGCCCCTCAGGGTGACGACACGGCCGTCGGCGTGAATGTCGAGGGCGTTCAGAAGCAGGTCGGGCAGATCTTCGAGCGCTGCCGCCACATTGGCCTCGAGTTGGTCGCTGTTCTCGCGGTGGTCGGTCTCCGGCAGCACCGGGGAGACGAGCGGCGCCTGTCCGCCGTCGGCGTCCACATTGGTGACGCGGTAGCCGCCATTGCGATCGCGGTCGAAATTGGCCCCGCTCTCGCCATAGGCGCCGTTGCTGACCGGTCGCGACGCAGCCCCCGCGCCGTCGTCATAGGGCCAGCCGTTCTCGATGTCGCGCTGTTCGAAGTCGCGGTAGTCCTCTTCGCGGCTGAGGTCCTTCTTGATGTCCGTCCCGTCGGCGATGGCCATGATATCTGCTCCTTCATATCTGTGTCCGGTGGAAACGCATGAAGGGCGTCTTGGTTCGGTCCGGCGGGCATGCAGCTGCTACTTGCCGCTCTTTTCCCATTTGCGGATCAGCCGGTCGCGCTTCAGCTTCGACAGGCGCTGCAGCCAGAACAGGCCGTCCAGCTGGTCGATTTCGTGCTGCATGCAGATCGCCGGAAAACCGTCCAACCGCTCTTCGTGCACGATCCCGTCGAGATCGCGGTAGCGGATGTCGACGGCGCGCGGCCGGGTCACGGTCTCGGTGGCGCCGGGCATCGAGACGCTGCCTTCGGTGTGTTCCATCGTCTCCGGCGAGGACCACAGGATTTCCGGATTGGCATAGGTGCGCCGGCCGCCGATCTCCGGCAGGTCGAGCACCAGGAGGCGCAGCGCAACCCCGATATGGGCGGCGGTGATTCCGACGCCGGGCGCTGCCCGCATCGTGTCATAGAGATCATCGGCAAGAGCGCGTAGATCGGTGTCGAAGGCCTCGACGGGCAGGCCTGCGCGCCTGAGTGCGGGATCGGGGAAACGGATGATTGGGCGAACGCTCAAGGGGACCTCTTCGGCGGCGGACGGGTCTGGCAAAGCGGAGGCGCAATCGAGGCTGGACCCCGCTTCGCCAATAGGTTAGCAGGAAGCCTCGGCAATTGCATATCGCCCCGTTCGCTGTGCTGGGCAGTTGTTGACAATGCGTTTTCCCCAGCCATTCTCCTTGGCGGCGGGAAGCTGGGCAGTGATTTGATTTGGCGAGGGCGCGAGCATGACCGAGACCGGCGAAGACATCCGCGTTCGCGTCGTCCAGGACGAAGCCCCGGAAGACATCTATGCCGAAAACGGCTCGATCCGCACCGACTTCCTGGCCATGGTCGGAGCGGCGATCGCCGACCGTGACCTGCTGTTCTTGCGCCAGCGCGTCGCGCGCCTGCACGAATCGGAACTCGGCGACCTGATCGAAGCCATCCAGCCGGACCAGCGTATCGCGCTCGTGCGCCTGCTCGGCGACGATTTCGACATGACGGCGCTGACCGAGGTGGACGAGGCGATCCGTCTGCAGATCGTCCAGCACCTGCCCAACGCCCAGATCGCCGCGGCGATCGGCGAACTCGATTCCGACGACGCCGTCTACATTCTCGAGGACCTCGACCACGAGGACCGCGAAGAGATCCTCTCGCAGCTGCCCTTCACCGAGCGGGTGCGCCTGCGCCGCGCGCTGGACTATCCGGAAAGCTCGGCCGGCCGCCGCATGCAGACCGAATTCGTCGCCGTGCCGCCGTTCTGGACGGTCGGCCAGACGATCGACTACATGCGCGACGAGGAGGACCTGCCGGAGAGCTTCACCCAGATCTTCGTCATCGACCCGACGTTCAAGCTGCTCGGCACCATCGATCTCGACCGCATCCTGCGCACCAAGCGCCAGGAGAAGATCGAATCGATCATGCGCGAGACCAGCCATTCGATCCCGGCCGAGATGGACCAGGAAGAGGCGGCCCAGCTGTTCGAGCAGTACGACCTTCTGTCCGCCGCCGTCGTCGACGAGAACGAGCGACTGGTCGGCGTGCTGACCATCGACGACGTGGTCGACGTGATCCAGGAAGAGGCCGAGGAAGACCTGATGCGCCTCGGCGGCGTCGGCGACGAAGAACTGTCGGACAGCGTCATGGAAACCTCGCGTTCGCGCGTGCCGTGGCTGGCGGTCAACCTCTTCACCGCCTTCTGGTCGGCCTCGGTCATCTCGCTGTTCGAGGCGACCATCGAGCAGGTCGTGGCGCTCGCCATCCTGATGCCGATCGTCGCCGGCATGGGCGGCAATGCCGGCTCGCAGACCATGACCGTGACCGTGCGCGCTCTGGCGACGCGCAACCTCGACATCCACAACGCCTGGCGGGTCGCCCGACGCGAGGCCGGCGTCGGCCTGATCAACGGCGTGCTGTTCGGCTGCCTGGTCGGCCTGGTGGCCGGCTTCTGGTTCCAGGACGTGTCGATCGGCGGGCTGATCACCACCGCCATGCTGATCAACATGTTCGCCGCCGCCATGGCCGGCATCATGATCCCGCTTCTGCTGAACAAGGCAGGCGCCGACCCGGCCGTTTCCTCGGCGGTCTTCGTCACCGCGATCACTGATACGACAGGGTTTTTCAGCTTCCTGGGGCTCGCCACCTGGTGGTTCATGACGGGCTGAAGCGCAAAAAATTGACTTATACGTAAAAGTCAATATTATACCGTTTCCCTAATGAATCGGAACGGTTGTGAAGAAGTATTACAGTATAACTGAACTGACGCGCGAATTTGGAGTGTCGACCCGCACGCTTCGCTTCTACGAAGACGAGGGTCTGCTCCATCCGGAGCGTCGTGGCCGCACGCGCCTCTATCGTGCCGCCGACCGGCATCTGCTGCAGGAAATCCTGCGCGGCCGGCGGATCGGGTTTACCGTAGCCGAAATCCGCGAAATTATCCACGTCTATAAGGAGCCGCCGGGCGAGATCGGCCAGCTCAAGCTGATGATGAAGAAGATCGATGAGAAGCGCGACGAGCTTCGCCAGAAGCGCCGCGACATCGACGAGACGCTGGCCGAACTCGACAATGCCGAGGAAACCTGCCTGACGCGCATGGTGGAAATTGGCGTCGGAACCTGATCCGGCGCAGTACCGTCAGAGCCAGCGCCGGGTACGCTGGCAATATTGCTCGAAATCGATTCCGAACCGCGCCAGAAGATGCATCTCCTCCTTGCGGATGGCGATGAAGGTCGTGACGATCGCCGCGGCGAGGGCGGCGACGAAGAACCAGGCATTGCCGGTGAGAAAGCCGATCGCCACGGTGATCAGCGTATAGCCGAGATAGATCGGGTTGCGGCTGTAGCGGAACGGCCCGCAGGTCACCAGCCTGAGCGCTCCGCGATGCGGCATCACCGTCGTGCGGTATTCGACCAGCGTCTTGATCGCCCACAGGTCGAGAAACAGCGCGACGGCCACCAGCAGCCCGCCGATCGTATAGAACAGATAGCCGTTCGGCATCACCGAAGGCAGAATTCCGATGAACCGGTCGGCCAAAAGGGCGAAGAGAATGGCCAGGCCGTAGAGAACGGGCGGCCAGGGAAAGCTCAGCGGCTTCAATCTATAGGCATTCATGGTCAGGTCCTGTCATTGACTGATGGCCGAACATTCACGCGCAAGCTCTACGATCCGCTCATCCTTGTCCGGCAAGATTGCGCCAGACTGGAGAGGTGCGAGAAGCGACTGCTGCTGCAGCCGGTCGAGCGTGCAGGCACAGAAGCGGTTGCAGATCGCCGCCGGTGAGCCTTCGGCCAGGCAAGCGTTTTCACAGCTCGCCAGATAGGACTGTATAGGATCAGGTTTTTGTGGCGGCGCTATGATCGAGATCACATAGACCACCGCAATCAGCACCGGCTGGTGCAGAAGATAGACGATCAGGCTGTGGCGTCCTGCCAGCCGCAGCCATCCCGGTCCGCCGGGAATTTGCGCGAGGCGCGTAAGCCAGCCGCGTGACAGCGCCAGCCGCGCCACGGCGATGCCGATCAGCAGCGCGCCGATCCACGGCAGCAGCGGCACATAGTCGTTCGAGCGCGGCAAGTGCTGCGACAGGCCGACGAAGAGCAGCGCCGGGGCGTCGAAGATTTCCGAACGATAGAGGTTGGGCAGGGCGATCGCGGCGGCCGCCGCAGCCAGCGTGACGAGCGGCGGCAGGCGCACGAAGGCAAGCCCGATCAGGCTACCCGCGGCGATCGCATGCAGGATGCCGAAGAAAATCATGCCCTCGGGCACGGCGATCGCGGTCGCAATGGTGATGGCGAGCGCCGCAGCCACGATGACCGCCAGCCGCTTGGCGAAGGACCGCGCCCGGATCGCCGGATAATGCGCCAGCACGAGGCTGAAACCGGCGAGGAAGAGGAAGCTCGAGGCGATGCCACGGGCATAGATCTTCAGCCAGCCATGGGTCGCCGTGCCCGGTTCCAGATAGCCGAAGAACTCGAAATCCCAGGTGAAATGATAGGTCGCCATGGCGATGAGGGCGAGGCCGCGCGCCGCATCGAGCGCTTCGATCCGCCGGGGCGCCGCCGCCAAGGTCTCGCTTCTTTCCAGATCAGCGGTCACGCGCCGTCCTTCCCTCTTGCCGTCTCGTTCTGCGCCCCTGCCAGACCGCGCAAACGTGACCGTTTCATGGCGAGGGCGGCGGCGATTCGATCAGCGCCAGGCGCGCCTCGGAGAAGAACTGCCGGCGCAGGAGCACGATGAAGACGGTGGCCGATGTCGCCATGAAGAGGTAGGGGCTGGCGAACCAGCCAAGATAGCCGATCGACATGAACAGCGCGCGAAGCCCTGCATTGAAATGGCTGGCGGCGATGATGTTCATGCGGATCGTCAGTTCGGCGGCGCGCGCCGCGGCCTCCGGGTCCCGCCGCGCCTCGTCGGCCATCGGCAGCGCGCCAAACAGGATCGTGCAGTAGTTGAACAGCCGGTAGGACCAGCCGAACTTGAAGAAGGAATAGCCGAAGATGGCGGTCAGCACGAAGACCTTGAGCTCGAAGGTGGTGCGCCCGCCGGGCATGACGAAGGGCAGGTCCTTGAGCACGGTATCGACCTGTTCGGTCTGGCCGAGAAGGGCGAAACAGCCGCCGATCGCCAGGATGGAGGTCGAGGCGAAGAAGGCCGTGCCGTTCTGCAGTCCCGACAGGATCTGCGTGTCGATCATCTTCAGGTCGCGGCCGAGCGAATTCATGATCCACTGGCGCCGGCGCTCGGCCATCGCCTGGGTGAGGCTGGTGCGGGCGAAGATGCGGCCCTGGCCGGTGATCCAGGCGAAGGCGAACCACAAGAGGCCGAACAGGCAAAGCGCGAAGTAGTCGAGAAGCGTCATGGCGGCTCCGAAGCAGGGGGCTGCCTTTTTATGCGGGCTTGCCCCTTTCTCCACAAGCGAATTAACCAGGGGGCAAAACCTTGGTCCAAATCGGGGCATCCGGCTGCACCGCCGGGTGGGGCTCGGGTGCCGTTAAGCGCTTGAATTTTCGATCATGCATGCGTCAAATGCATGGCTGCCGCGCGTTAAGTGCCTTTCTTTTGCCTTTTTTGCAGTTGCGAAGGCCCGCGGATTTTAATAGATCCTAGCGCATGGAAGCGGTCGGGGGACGGCTTTCTGCCAACAATGCTTAAACGGAGTCTTCATGGAAGACAGCATCCAGAAATCCTGCTGGAACGTCACTTTTCGGGCATTGGTAGGATTTGCCGGCATTCTGTGCCTGGCTTATCTTTTTGGCAGTATCTGAACCGGTTTTTTCATTTCGGTTTCGGGCAGCGCGGGTTTTACGACCCGCGCTGTTGTCGTTTTGGGCCCTTTCCCATGTCGCGGCGGTGAAAATGGATGTCGGTCCGTCGCCGCATTCGCCATTCATGTTATTCTAGCCTGTGGCAAATCAGCCCGAGCAAGGCGGAGTCGGCATGTTCCTTTCGGTTTTCGATGTGTTCAAGATCGGGGTAGGCCCCTCGAGTTCCCATACGATGGGGCCGATGACGGCCGCCAATCGTTTCCTCGACCTGATCGCCTCCGACAGCTGGCCCCGGCCGCACGGCGCCCAGGTGGCGGCGCTGAAAGCCAGCCTGCACGGCTCGCTCGCCTATACCGGCATCGGTCACGGGACGGGCAGGGCGGTGATCATCGGCCTGACCGGCGAGGCGCCCGACAGCATCGACCCCGACAGGATGGATGCCATCGTCGAGGAGGTCGAGCGCACCCACAAGGTCGCGCCTCCCGGTCATCCCGCCTATCATTTCAACCCGAAGGAAGACCTCGTCTTCGACAAGAAGGTGCCGCTTTCGGGCCATGCCAACGGCATGCGGCTCTCCGCCCTCGACAGGGACGGGCGCGTGCTCTTGACGACGATCTACTATTCGATCGGCGGCGGCTTCGTCGTCACCGACACCGAGCTTCTCGCCATGCAGAAGGCCAAGAAGGCGGCCTCCAGCCACAAGGTGCCCTATCCCTTCGCTTCTGCCCGCGAAATGCTCGACATGGCGCGCCGCTCCGGCCTGACCATCGCCCAGATGAAGCGGGCCAACGAAGAAGCGGTGATGGACCGCGAGGCGCTCAATGCCGGCCTCGACCGCATCTGGGACGCGATGACCGGCTGTATCGACCGCGGCCTGAAGCAGGACGGACGCCTGCCGGGCGGCCTGAACGTGCGCCGCCGCGCCCGCTCGATCCACGACCAGCTGCAGGAGGAATGGCGCTCCAACCGCCAGAACCCGCTGCTCGCCAATGACTGGCTGTCGGTCTATGCCATGGCGGTCAATGAGGAGAACGCCGCCGGCGGCCGCGTCGTCACCGCGCCGACCAATGGCGCGGCCGGGGTCGTGCCGGCCACCATCCGCTACTACCTGCATTTCCATCCCGATGCCGACCAGCACGGAATCCGCGACTATCTGCTGACGGCCGCCGCGATCGGCGGCATCATCAAGCACAATGCCTCGATCTCCGGCGCCGAAGTCGGCTGTCAGGGGGAGGTGGGCTCGGCCTCCGCCATGGCGGCGGCGGGGCTTGCCGCCGTGATGGGCGGCAGCCCGGAGCAGATCGAGAACGCCGCCGAGATCGCGCTCGAGCACCATCTCGGCATGACCTGCGACCCGGTCGCCGGCCTCGTCCAGGTGCCCTGCATCGAGCGAAATGCGCTCGGCGCCGTCAAGGCCGTGACCGCGGCCTCGCTGGCGCTCAAGGGCGACGGCGAGCATTTCGTGCCGCTCGACGCCTGCATCGAGACCATGCGCCAGACCGGCAACGACATGAGCGAGAAATACAAGGAAACCTCGCTCGGCGGCCTCGCCGTCAACGTGGTGGAGTGCTGAGGGGCCGGGACCTCCGACCACCGGCCGGGTTCGCCAAGACCGCTCATCACACGACCGTCACGAGGGGCCAGAACGTCCAGACCAGGGGTTCGTCATCCTCGGGCATGTCCCGAGGATCCACTGCCGCTTCGACGAATTCGAGCCGTCCGGTCTTCGCGCTGCTTATCGCAGTCCGCGGAGCCAACCTGGGCAGATCCTCGGGACAAGCCCGAGGATGACGGGGGTAGGTCGGTGCGCGAAACTGTGCAGCGCTTGCCCCCGCGGCAACCGACCCCTTGACCCGCCGTGTGGACAGTCTATCTCGGGGGCATGGCTCTCCATATGATCAAGCTCTGCGTCGGCGCCGATTCCATCCAGGACCTCAAGGACTGGGTGGCCGAACGAGCGCTCGTGGCCATGGCCGCCGGCCTCGAGCCGCAGTCCAGCCATGTGACTCGCATGGTGCCGAAGCGCATGGACGAACTGCTCGACGGCGGATCGCTCTACTGGGTGATCAAGGGCCAGGTCGCCGCCCGCCAGAAACTGCTCGACATCAAGACCTTCACCGGCGCCGACGGCATTTCCCGCTGCGAACTGGTGCTCGGCCCCGAAGTGATCGAAACCGCGCCCGCCCCCCGCCGCCCGTTCCAGGGCTGGCGCTACCTCGAACCCGACTCCGCCCCCAGAGATCTCAACGCCTCCGGCGCCAATCTCGAGGACATGCCGGAGGATTTGAAGCGCGAGCTGGCCGAACTCGGGCTGTTGTGAGGAGGTGAGGCGCGAAGCGGTTGGATGCAGCGGCCCGGTTCTGGCCCTTTAGCCGCCGGCCCATGACCCCGTAGCTCCGGCCAACATCCTACTCCTCGAAGCGGCTCGACTCGTCGCGATCGCGCTCGTAGCGCCTGTCGAGAGGAAACGCCGGCAGCCAGGATTCGCGACGGATGGTCCAGAGTTCGTAGGTCGGCGTCAGCTGGTCGGGTGCATCGAGCACACCGAGATTGACCTCGATCTCGTCGCCGCTGCGGCCGAAGAGCGGTGAGCCGCAGCGCGGGCAGAAGTGCCGGCCGTCATAGTCGCGCGTCTCTCCCTCGATCGTCACCGCCTCCGCGGGAAAGATCGCCGAGGTCTGGAAAAGGGCGCCGTGGTGCTTGCGGCAGTCTAGGCAGTGGCAGATGCCGACCCGAAAAGGACGCCCCGTCGCGACAAGGCGGACATTGCCGCACAGGCAACCGCCGGTGAATCGATCCATGCTGCACCTCCTTCGGGCTCGAACATTTCCAGTCTACGACAAACGCCGCGAGGGCGGCAATTGTTCGCGGGCGGGATCGGTGGTCCCGGGTTCTTGCGGGGCGGGATAATCTGGCGCCCGGGCGAACGTGGCCCTCGGAGCCATCAGCCGAGGGCAGGGCATTTCCTTCTCCACCATTCAAACAACCGGCGCCGGAACCCCAAACCCTTGCGGACGGCGGCCCGCGGGGCTATCTGACGCCGCATGACGATAGCACCGCTCTACAGCCCGGGGACGAAGATCTTCGCGGTCGCCCCGATGATCGACTGGACGGACCGGCATTGCCGGTATTTTCACCGGCGCCTGAGCGGCCGGGCGCTGCTCTATACCGAGATGGTCGTGGCCGATGCGATCCTGCACGGCAATCGCGACCGGCTGCTCAGCTTTTCGCCGGAGGAACATCCGGTGGCGCTGCAGCTTGGCGGGTCGGATCCGGCAAAGCTTGCCGAGGCGGTGCGGATTTCGGCGGACTATGGCTATGACGAGATCAACCTCAATGTCGGCTGCCCGTCAGACCGGGTGCAGTCGGGCACCTTCGGCGCCTGCCTGATGCGCGAGCCGGAGACGGTGGCGGCCTGCATCGCGGCGATGAAGAAGGTCGCGAGCGTGCCGGTGACGGTCAAATGCCGGATCGGCGTCGACGACCAGGCGCCGGAGGCGGTGCTGCCGGATTTCCTCGCCCGCATGGTGGCCGCCGGCGCCGATGCGATCTGGATCCATGCCCGCAAGGCCTGGCTGCAGGGCCTGTCGCCGAAGGAAAACCGCGACATCCCGCCGCTCGACTACGGCCTCGTCTACCGGATGAAGCGGGAGAACCCTAAGGTCTTCCTCGGCATCAACGGCGGCATCGACACGCTCGACAAGGCGCTCGACCATCTGGCCGTGATGGACGGGGTGATGCTCGGCCGGGCCAGCTATCACAATGCCACGCTGCTGACCGAGGTGGACGAGAAGATCTATGGCGAGCCGGCCCGCGCGCCGGACTGGGACGGGGTGCGCGACGCGATGATCGCCTATGCCGAGCGCGTCATCGCCTCTGGCGGGCGGCTGAACCATGTCACCCGTCACATGATCGGCCTGTTCCAGGGCTTTGCCGGGGCACGGCGCTACCGGCAGATCCTGTCGGACGCGACCAAGCCCTCGGCCGGGCCGGAACTCATCGCCGAGGCCTTTGCCGCGGTCGACATCGCCGGCGGGCCGAAGGTTTCGCCCGAGACCCGGCAGGCGGCGGTCGTCTGAGGCGCCTCCGGGGCTATAGCCCGCAGGGGCAGGGCGTTAGCCCCCGGGTCCATGACCCTTAGAAACACAGCTTGGGGGCCGACGTCCGACCCGAAAGCCAAAAATTCCCGGCCATCCGCGACGAAGCCATTCTCGCACGCCTTCGCCCCGCGGGGATGAAACTTTCTGCGCAACCCTGTCGTCTGCACGGCTTCTCCCGGCATCGCGCCTCCCCATGGGTCAGGCAATGCCCCGTGAGTCAGCCCGTCCGCCGATGGCGCAACGAAAAACGGCGCCCCGAGGGACGCCGTTCGAATGGATCATCGCCTTTGGGCGAACGGGCTCAGAAAGCCTGGATGTTGACGGCCTTCGGGCCCTTGCCCATGCGGTCCGGCTCGGTGTCGAACGAAACCTGCTGGCCGTCCTTCAGGGTCTGGATGCCCGAAGCCTGGAGAGCGGAGATGTGAACGAAAACGTCCTTCGCGCCGCCTTCCGGGGTGATGAAGCCGAAGCCCTTGTCCTGGTTGAAGAATTTTACGGTGCCTTTGGTGGCCATGGGAGAGTTCCTTATCCCTTGTGTCGTTGGTTTCCCCTTGCCCGGCAGTCCGGAAGAGGGGGCGATATTGCCCTTCGGTGTGACGGGCTAGTCGGAAGTCGCGATAACGGGGAAAGAACGTCTACCAGCGGGAGGAAGCCCCCAGGACCGCTCCTGGCGGTCATACAGTCGGTCCAGTCTCCGGGATCATTAGTGCCCGAACGACGCCATTGCTAAGACCTTTTTCGGGAAAAGGCAAGGGCCAAACATGGCCGCCATCGGCGCGCCAACTTGGCAACCGGCTGAATCCATTAAGATTTGAGGGGTGCACCGCGCGGCCGGGCGGGTGCGCTGCGGTAGGGCGGCGCTCTGCCCACCGCCGCCATTCGCCGGAGCTGCATCTCTCGCGATCGTCATTCTTTGGACAAGCCGGCTTGCGACTTGAAGCGGGACCCGCGAGGCTTTAGGAACCTTGCGGGGGCAATGAAGACATGCCGAGGACAGGTGCCGCCGTGATCGATCCCTACCAACTGCTCGGACTGGAGCGCGACGCCGACGAGGCGGCGATCAAGGCCGCCTATCGCAAGGTGGCCAAGACCGCCCACCCGGACGCCGGCGGCGATCTCGACCGCTTCGCCGCGCTGACCGCCTCCTACGAGCTGCTGAAGGACCCGGTGCGCCGCAAGGTCTATGACGACACCGGCTACGACCCGCAGCTCGCCGACGCCACGGACCTGAAGGGCCTGATGATGCTCGAGACGCTGGTCAACGAGATGATCCTCGACGAGCGCGAACCCGGCAGCTTCGATCCCGTGGCGGGCCTGCGGCGCAAGCTGACCGACGACCTGTTGAAGGCCCGCTTCCACATTCTCGAGCTGGAGCGCCACCGCACCAGGGTGCGCCAGCATGCCGACCGCATCGGCCGCCGGCCGGAGGCCGATGTGCTGGGCTCCATGCTGCGCGCCCGCACCCAGTCGATCACCGACGCGATTAAGGGCGCCGAGACGCAGATCGCCGCGATCGAGCGGGCCTATGCCATGCTCGAGGGCTATTCCTACGAGCTGGAGGCGGTCGCGCCGCCCAAGGCCGAGGCCGAGGCGGCGGAATAGGGGCAGGCCGGGACGGCGCATCGTTCCGATCATGCGCTCTCACACTGTCCAGGGCAGACCCTTGAGCATTTCGCGCGGCACGCCGGCGACCACGGCGCGATAGGCCGCGAGCGCGTCGCCGTCGAGAAGCGCCGGCAGCTTGTCGCGCCGGCGCCGGATCCACCGGCGGACCACCGGCCGGTTGTCCGGATCATCGCACAGCACGGTGGCGGCGATCTCGAGGGCGGCATCCTGCAGCTCGCGGGTTTCCGGATCGGGCGAGGGGTGGGGTTCGGCGTCCAGCAGCAGAATGATGAGCGCCGCCCGCACCCGCGTATAGAGCGCTTCGAAGCCGGCCCGCTCCGTTTCCGTCAACTGGTGGACGCACCAGGGACGGAAGGGTGCCGTTTCAGGGTCGACATAGCGGCAGGCGCCGTTGCGCCAGCAGGCGCGGACCGGGCAGGCGCGCACCGGCACGCCGAGCAGCTCCGCCGTGCGCGCCATCAGCGGCTCCCGGATGTCATCGTCGATCTCGGGGACTTCGGGGTCCGGCAGTTCGACGGCTTCGTTCATGGCTTCTCTCCCTTGCCGGGCCTTGCCGGCTCCCGTCGGGCGGCGGCCCCTCGTTGCGCGCCCTCGTCCAAGGGCACGGGTTTTCGCCGGCCGGGCCTCTCGCCCTCCGGTTTCTCCGGTCTTCTTCATTCTCCCGGCGAGCCGGGACGGACGGGGCGCTGTCAGCTGCCTCGTAAGATTAGTTTATGTGGCACCTTCCAGCGCCCCGTTCGGCGGTTTTTGCCCCGCGACTTCGATCTCTCTGCGGCGCCGGCCCTTGCCGGGGATTTTTAACGCAGGCCCGGTCTTTTGAACCGGCGGACGCCCGCACACCCTCGACAACCCGATCTTACCACCATGCCACGCCACACAGGCGCACCCGGCGCGCTGTCAGGGCCGGCAAGGTCTTGGGCCGTCCAAAGCCCGAGAACCTTGCCCCCACGTCGCCAGGGGAGACCATTTTCCGCGGACCCCGAAGGACCGGGCCTGCGATCGCCCGAACCCCTCAGCGCCGATCCCACCTCGCCGGGCACGCACACCCGGTGTATCCGATGGCGGGACGGGGACGAGTATAAGGGCGGGTGGAGAGGGCGGGGAAATGCGGGTGGGGGTGGTGTTGATTTTGTTGGGGGAATTGGGCGGGAGTTCCCCATATCTTCGTTGGGGGCGGCTAAAGACCGCAGAAAGCGCCCCTACATTCGGTGGAGCTTGGTATTAAACTTTGATGCGATGGATCGCTGCGACTATACGAGGTCCTCTTGAATGTCTTATGCGGAGGTTATTCGTGGTCATGCATAAGAGTTTATCTCGTTTGCCTTCTTTATATCTAGCGATATCGGATCGTGACCAGATATGAGCCCCTTGCTCTTAAGGTCGGCCAGTGAGCTATCGAAGCTTGCGATGTTCTGACAGAAGTGATTTCTCAATGTTGAGACATTAATTGTGTTCTTTCCCCAATATTTTCGCCTCTTAAGAGTGAATAATATGCGTCTCGCGCCAATATCTAGCTCGTTCCGCTTTGCCAGACCAATGATGGAAGACTCCATTCCTTCAAGCGCCACACTATGGTGCTCTATTCCAAAGTAGTGGCTATGTGTATGTGGCACTGTTTCGATGTCAGACGTCCCAATGAGCACCACTTCATATTTTTCTTCTTCCGGAAAATCGCGCTCGTATCTTGAATAGGCATCGACGGCCTCCTTAGCGTTTCGGCTGACCACATCCCATAAGACAAAGTTCCCGTCTGTCCAATCAAAGACCAATATCCAGTTATTGAGCTGACCTACACTGTTCCCTTCCGTGGAGGCCATAGTTTTTACAATGTCGTAGTTGACGTGGCCGCCCAACGCTCTTTCGTCCGAGTGTTTTCCGATTATCTTCTCCGCTGCCACTCGCGCTTCTTGAAGTCGTATCTCTAGCTCTTGCGAAAACTTTTGATTGGATTCAATCGAGTGCAGTGCGTTTGAGAAAAGCTTAAAATATCGTATTACACTCTCATCACCTTCTTTTTCTTTTAGTCGGTGTCCGTATATCACAGACGTGCGTTCAATACTCTCAGACCAATAGTGCTGAATTTTGCTTCTGATCTGCAATTCGATAGAGCAGCCATTGACCTCAAGGATCATGTGATAAGCTCTGTATCCTGTATCATCTCGTCCAAGTTCTCTGTAGTCGGTCTCGCGAATGAGTTCCGCGACTCTTGAGCTCTCTATCTTTGCCTTGATGAAGGCGATTGTTGCGTCCACGTCTGAGTTGTTCTCGACAATGACGCGACATCCACCGATGTCCTGCAGTTGCGAAAGACGGACACTCAAGCGTCGGAGCTTTCGCAGAATTTGAGGCCGTCTTTTGAGTCGCTGCGCTATGTAGTATGAACCGCACCGGGTTTGCCGGAGGCCGTTTCGTTTAAGTTATGCTGCCATGGCTGGTTCGTCCAGCATGGCGTAATACCTGTCCTCGGCTTCGGCTGGCGGTATATTCCCGATAGGCTCCAGAAGCCGTCGATGATTGAACCAATCGACCCATTCCAAGGTAGCGAATTCCACCGCCTCGAAGCTGCGCCATGGTCCACGCCGATGAATGACCTCGGCCTTGTAGAGACCGTTGATCGTTTCGGCGAGGGCATTGTCATAACTGTCGCCGACACTTCCGACAGACGGCTCGATGCCAGCTTCTGCCAATCGCTCGGAATACCGAATGGACACGTATTGAACGCCGCGATCGGAGTGATGCACGAGGCCGCCGCCATGAGCGGGACGCCGATCATGAAGTGCCTGCTCCAGCGCATCGAGGACGAAGCTCGCATGTGCTGTCCGGCTTGCCCGCCAGCCGACGATGCGACGAGCGAAGACGTCGATGACAAAGGCCACGTAGACGAAACCCTGCCAGGTGGCGACATAGGTGAAGTCCGAAACCCACAGCCTGTTTGGTGCTGGGGCTTTGAACTGGCGGTTAACCCGGTCAAGCGGGTTCGGGGCCGACTTGTCCGAGAACGTCGTGCGGATCGGCTTTCCCCGAATGACACCCTGCAGGCTCATCGACCTCATAAGCCTGGCGACACTGCAGCGGGCGACGTCAAAGCCTTCACGCTTCAATTGCCGCCAGACCTTGCGAACGCCATAGACGCGGAAGTTCTGTTCGAAGACACGACGTATCTCGATCTTCAGGCCGATATCGCTGCGGGCGCGGATCGACAGGCGATCCACGTCCAGGCGTTTGGCGACATTCTCGTAGTAGGTTGACGGGGCGATCGGCAGCAGTCTGCAGATCGGCTCGACCCCGAACACACCACGGTGTTCGTCGATGAACGAAATCATCGCTTGAAGGGGCGGTCGAGCTCCGCCATGGCGAAATAGGCCGAAGCTTTGCGCAAAATCTCGTTGGCCTGACGAAGCTCGCGGTTCTCCCGCTCGAGAGCCTTCATCTTCTCGGCGACATCGCTCGGCAGGCCTGCTCGTTTGCCGCTGTCGACCTCGGTCTTCTTTACCCATTCATGCAGCGTGGCTGGCGAGCAGCCGATCTTGGCAGCGATAGATGAAACGGCAGCCCACCGCGAAGGGTGCTCGGCTTCGTGATCCAGCACCATACGAATGGCACGTTGACGGACTTCAGGTGAAAACTTGTTCGTTGTCTTGCTCATGATGGCTCCACTCTCTCAGAAGTTGGAGCCTCCGGCAAACCCGGTGCGGTTCAGTATGTCCGGCCATACGTCTGGAGCCACTGCTGTATTTCCAAAGTGAAACTGGTAAGTGGCTCAAGGTGCAACTGTCTGTAGTCATCAAATACATACTCCATTTCCAGAGATGTTTCATCATACACTCTCGTGGTGTCGCTTAGTACGCGACCGGACTTATCTATCTGCGATTTTGAATATAGAGATCTATTCGTCACAACTAACGTTCCATATTTGGCGATCTGTTTTAACTCGAGCGTTATGACTGGTTCGCGTACCGTCACTTCTTCGGTTTGAAGACGATGGTTTTACGAAGGATCTTATATCGCTTTTTAGTGATTCCAAGGCAAATGTGGGCAACTATGAGTAGGTGCGCGGCTTGCCCCTCATCCGCCCTGCCGGGCACCTTGGCCCTTCGCTTGGCCCCAAGAGTTTGTCTCCCAAATCGATCCACCGGATCGATGTCTAGCCTCCGGCAAGCGCGGCGCCACCTCTCCCCTTGTGGGAGAGGTTACAAAATCAACAGCTTAGCCGGAGGCTAAGTGTTAGATTTTGTTGGTGAGGGGGTGGTTCTGGTGGCACGGGAAAGACCCCCTCACCAAGTTCGCCACGCCAATCGGCTTCGCCTCTTGGGGCGAACTATCCTCTCCCTCGTTGGGGAGAGGAGGCTGCCGCGTCAGGTCTTACTTGACCGGCTTCAGCGAGTTGATGATCGCCACCAGGTCGGTGGCGTGTTTTTCCTGTTCGCCCTTGGTGCCCCAGTAGGTGATGACCAGCAGCTTTTCCGGGTTGGGGGCGACGATCGACATGCCGATCGACACCGGGCCGTCCTTGTCGGTGCCGTCCCAGTCGAGATTGACCATGTCCATGCCGTTCAGCTTGTCGGTCGACTGCTTGAGGCTGGCCGGGTCGACGGTGACGCCGTTCTCGGTGAGGAAGTCGGCGGCGTCGTCGATGACGGCGTCGGTGGTCTTGGCATCGGCGACGTCGATGAAGAAGTAGATCGCCTCGTCCGGCGAGGTGACTTCGGCGCCGGTGTCGGTTTCGTCCAGCGTCCACGTGTCCGGCACGGTGATCGAGGCGATCGGCGCGTCGGACGGGAAGGACAGTTCGCCGGCCTTTGCGGCGGTGGTGAGCAGAAGGGCGGCGAAGGCCGCGGTGGCGAGGGTTTTCATGGGCGTGCTCCTTGGGCGGGCCGGATTGTTGCGGGCGCCAGCATAGCCGATGAGCGTGAACGGCGCGTGGCCGGGCGCGGGCGAAGCGGCGGGATTTTGGCGGTTGGACCGAAAAAGGTCCGGGTGGGGCAAGGGGCGGGGCACGGACCGTGGGGCCGGAGGGGGTGCGGCGAGGGCGCCTGTGACTCAGGGCGCGCTGTGCGTTCGATCTTCTGATCCGTCTGATGGACCGATCAAGGACTCGATGAAGTCGGCGAAGCTTTCATAGTCGGCGTTCAGCGTGGGTCCGGAATAGTCCAGCGCGTAGACGGCGGTCCCCTGGTCGGGCACGAAGCAATAGGACCAACTGGCGCCGGTGTGGCAAAACTCGTAGACGCGGGTAAGATCCAGTGCCGGCGGCGTTGGCGGGCGACCACCGAACATGGTCCGAAGGTTGCGCATCGCCTCGCCATTGTAGAGCTGAGCGCTGGTCTGGTCGGGAACTGCGACTGCCGGTTCGGGCGGGTACAAGGTTACGCCGTCGAGGGTTTGACCCAGACCGATCTCATTGGCGAACGTGTAGAACGCCTCGGGAAGTCCCGGCGTGGATTCGCGCAGGACTTCCAGTTCGGACGCTGATGTCGGCACAAGGCTGGAGAACACTCCGCCATCCTCCCGCGCACTGTAGGCGCTCGCCGGAAGTTGCCCGGTCATCTCCTGCCTCTCCAACGATCAACCCGTTGTCATGCAGCTAGCATCGATGCCAGCGGTTGCGCAATACGCCTGCCACGGCATCGCTCGCGAAAGCTCGCGGTGTCGTGGGGGGCCGGTTGTCGCTGGGGCCGGACCTCCCCCTTGGGGACGGTGCCCGGGTGGGGCACCTTCTCCAGCGGCCAGGGAAAAGGGTTACCGTCCCGGCCGGCCGGTCTTGCCCTTGGTGCGGGTCTTCTTCTTCTGGTCGGTCGGGTCCTCGTAGGAGCCGGCGCCGGGTCTGGCGCGCACGATCGGGCGCGGGTCGTCGGCGTTGGGGGCGGAAGACCCCCTCACCAAGTTCGCCGCGCCAATCGGCTTCGCCTCTTGGGGCGAACTATCCTCTCCCACCAGGGGAGAGGAAGGTGCGGCGACCGGCGGCTTCGGCTTCTGCGGCAGCCGGCCGGGCACCGGCTTTTCGGTGCGGCCGACGGTCATTTCGTCGAGGCTGTTCTTGCGGAACAGCGGGGTGGGCATGTCGGTGCCGGGGCCCATGGTGTCGAGGGTCGGCTTGGCGAAGTAGGAGGGCGAAGCACTGTCACCCTCCCCTTGAGGGGGAGGGTCGGACCGCAGGTCCGGGGTGGGGTGAGCGGCGGTGGAAGGATCACCCCCACCCGCGCGTTCCGCGCGACCTCCCCCCTCAAGGGGGAGGTTGGTATCCCGCGGCCGGCCGGTCTTGGAGCGGCCGGACAGCGAGATGCGGGGTTCGCCGCCGCGTTCCAGTTGCCGTGCCTCGTCCTTGGCCATCGGGTCGTCCATGGCGGCGAGTTCGACGGCCTTGAGGCGCTTGATCTCGTCGCGCAGCCGCGCGGCGGCCTCGAAGTCGAGATTGGCGGCGGCGTCGCGCATCTGCTTTTCCAGCGCGTTGAGATGGGCCTGGAGATTGCCGCCGACCAGATGGCCGCCATCGGCAAAGCCCTTGCCGGCAACGCCGGAAATGTCGGCCCGCACATGGTCGCGCTCGTAGACCGAATCGAGGATGTCGGAAATGTGCGCCTTGACCGATTCCGGCGTGATGCCGTGCTCGATATTGTAGGCGGTCTGCTTCTCGCGGCGGCGCGCCGTCTCGTCCATGGCGCGCTGCATCGAGCCGGTGACCTGGTCGGCATAGAGGATGACCTTGCCGTCGACGTTGCGCGCCGCGCGGCCGATGGTCTGGATGAGCGAGGTTTCCGAACGCAGGAAACCCTCCTTGTCGGCGTCGAGGATGGCGACGAAGCCGCATTCGGGAATGTCGAGGCCTTCGCGCAAGAGGTTGATGCCGACCAGCACGTCGAAGGCGCCGAGCCTGAGGTCGCGGATGATCTCGATGCGCTCCAGCGTGTCGATGTCGGAGTGCATGTAGCGCACCCGCACGCCCTGCTCGTGCAGATATTCGGTGAGGTCCTCGGCCATGCGCTTGGTGAGCACGGTGACCAGCGTGCGGTAGCCCTTCAGCGCCGTCTCGCGGATCTCGCCGAGCACGTCGTCGACCTGGCTCTTGGCCGGGCGGATCTCGACCGGCGGGTCGATCAGGCCGGTCGGGCGGATGACCTGTTCGGCGAACACGCCGCCGGCCTGTTCCATCTCCCAGTTGCCGGGCGTGGCGGAGACCGCGACCGTCTGCGGCCGCATGGCGTCCCATTCCTCGAAGCGCAAGGGGCGGTTGTCGAGGCAGGAGGGCAGGCGGAAGCCGTATTCGGCCAGCGTCGCCTTGCGGCGGAAGTCGCCCCGGTACATGCCGCCGATCTGGGAGACGGAGACGTGGCTCTCGTCGATGAACAGCAGGGCATTGTCGGGGATGTATTCGAACAGCGTCGGCGGCGGCTCGCCGGGGCGGCGGCCGGTGAGGTAACGCGAATAGTTCTCGATGCCGGCGCAGGAGCCGGTCGCCTCCAGCATCTCGATGTCGTAGCGGGTGCGCTGTTCCAGCCGCTGCGCCTCCAGCAGACGGCCGCCCTTTTCCAGCTCGGCGAGGCGCTGCTTCAGCTCCTCCTTGATCGACTTGATGGCGCCGTTCAGCGTCGGCCGCGGCGTGACATAGTGCGAATTGGCGTAGATCTTCACCGACTTCATGTCGCCGGTCTTCTTGCCGGTCAGCGGATCGAATTCGGTGATCGCGTCGATCTCGTCGCCGAACATCGAGATGCGCCAGGCGGCATCCTCCAGGTGGGCGGGGAAGATCTCGATGGTATCGCCGCGCACGCGGAAGGAGCCGCGGACGAAATTGATGTCCTGGCGCTTGTACTGCTGGGCGACGAGGTCGGCGAGCAGCTGCCGCTGGTCGAGCCGGTCGCCGACCGTCATCTGGAAGGTCATGGCGGTATAGGTCTCGACCGAGCCGATACCGTAGATGCACGAGACCGAGGCAACGATGATGCAGTCGTCGCGCTCGAGGATGGCGCGGGTGGCGGCGTGGCGCATGCGGTCGATCTGCTCGTTGATCGACGATTCCTTCTCGATGAAGGTGTCGGAGCGCGGTACATAGGCTTCCGGCTGGTAGTAGTCGTAATAGGAGACGAAATATTCCACCGCATTGTCGGGGAAGAAGTTCTTGAACTCGGAATAGAGCTGGGCGGCCAGCGTCTTGTTGGGCGCGAGGATGACGGCCGGGCGCTGCGTCGCCTCGATCACCTTGGCCATGGTGAAGGTCTTGCCGGAGCCGGTGACGCCGAGCAGCACCTGGGTGCGGTCGTCGTTCGCCAGGCCCTCGACGAGGTCCTTGATCGCCGTCGGCTGGTCGCCGGCCGGCTGGTAGTCGGACACCATGCGGATCGGAATGCCGCCCTCGGACTTGTCCGGCCGGGCCGGGCGGTGCGGCGTCCAGATCTTGCCGTCCTTGAACAGCGGATTGCCGCTCTCGATCAGCGAGGACAGCGCCTCGACGGTGGCGGTGACGGCGCCGGGCGCCAGCGTGCCGGCATCCTCCAGCGACACGTCCATGCCGGCGACCGGGTTGAGGCCGGCGGCCGCCCGGGTCTTCGGATCGGAGGAGCCGCCCATCGACGTGCCGCGCGAACTGCGGCTGGCGCTCGGGCCGGCCGCCTTGCCGCCCTCGGCCGCCTTGGCCCCGGACTTGGTCAGCGTCTTGGCCAGCGCCACCTGCTCGGAATGCTTGCGCGCCTCGATCTCGATCTTCTTGCGGTGCTTGCCGGCCTTGGAGGCGAGCTCGCGCTGGCTCTCGACGGTCGACGCCTCGGCCTCCGCCTCGAGCTGTTTCACCCAGTCGGAGACGCTGCCGGAGAGGGGCGCGCCTTCGAACGATGCCTGGGGAGCCTCCTCGAAACCTGAGGGGGCGGCGGGATTTTTCGGTGTCTTGGCCATGCGGCGAATATGGCGAGAGTCAGGGCGAAAGGGAAGGGGCGGCCGGCAAGAATGAGAACAAAAAAGCAACCGCGGTGATGCTGCTTACGGAAACTGTCAGGGGGCGAGCGGGTCGCCCAGACTACCGTTTGAAGATGTTATCTCGATGCCACGCGAGAAAATGCGGATGCGGCCGCAAATGCGATGGCTCCGGCACACGAGCCGCCAGATCTCTAACCAGAAGGTGAGAAATGTCCTCGTTCAAGTGCCTCGACTGCAGGATCGTGAAGTCGTCCGACATCGATAGAAGTCCGCGGTCGAACATCCAGTGCACCGTGCCTGACAGGGCAATGCCGTTCTGGATGGAGTCGTTGCCACCGCGCTCCACCGGGACTATATGCGCGGCTTCGACCTCGGGTCTGCCTCCGCCGTTGATAAGCCGTAGACCGGTAAAGGCACAAGTCCGGTCATAGACACGGCGGACATGCTGGCGGAACTTGGCATCGCGGAAGGGGCGATTAATCGTCTGCTGCATGATCGGCCGGTCGAACGAGGGTACGAGGTAGGCAGACTGCTCGCCCTCATCGATCTGGAACGGGGTCGCGACCGAATCCGTCCTATCGGGCCACTCGTCTGGTTCGCATAGACCAGCCTCCACGATAGCGACGAATTCGCGCTGATCGATGATGCGCACGGCCTGTACACTACGACCGGGATTGACGATCCCCTCGGGACTGACCAACTGCGATTCATAGCCACCATTCTCGCGGTAATCCAGCGGCCGATCAAAATCGATATACTGATCGAGAAACGCGTAATAGTGGTCCGCCAAGTCCGGATCCGCCTCGACTGAAACAACGCGCGCCATGCCGGTATAATAGCGACTTGGTGAATCCGGAACCGGACCATAGTAGATAATCCAATCCCCGACCGTTTGCAGGACACGGGAGTGGTAGGATCTCGGGTAATGGTACCGCTTGCCCCGGACGTCCTTATAGGTGCTCCCGTCCTTATGGTAGAAGATTGCGTTTGCCATGGTGTCTCCGAGATATGCTGAGGCGTCAGCATAGCAGACCAATCCGAGTCGGACTCCTCTAGCGATTGCCCCGCATCACGCCACGGCCTTCCGGACGTCCTTGGTCTCGCCGTGGCGGGCGATCCAGGCGACCAGGCTTTCGACCGGCATCGGCCGGGCGAAGTGGTAGCCCTGGGCGATGCGGCAGCCGAGTGCTTCGAGCACTGCGGCGTCCTGTTCGGTTTCGACGCCCTCGACGACGATGTCGAGTTTGAGGGCATTGCCGAGGCCGACCAGTGCGGCGATCAGGTCCTGGTTGGCGCGCGAATCCGCCACGCCCTTGGCGAAGCTGCGGTCGATCTTCAAGCGGTCGACCTTGAGGCTGATCAGATAGGCCAGCGACGAGTGGCCCATGCCGAAATCGTCGACCGCCAGCTTGTAGCCGGCATTCTCCAGCCGCTTCAGCTGATAGCCGGCGCCCTCGGTGTCGAGGATCGCCTCCTCGGTGATCTCGATCTCGAGCCGGGCCGGGTTGATGCCGTGCTGCGAGGTCACGAGTTCGAGCATGTCGGCGACGGAATAGAGGGCGAATTCGCGCGGCGAGACATTGAGCGCGACGGTGACGTCCGCCAGGTCGAGCGCCGGCAGGCGGCTCAACAGGCGGCAGACGGCGGCGGCGACATGGGCCGTCAGCGACTCCGCCAGATGCAGAGACTGGGCCGCGGCGACGATTTCCGGCGGCGACACGAAGCCGAGCTGCGGGTGGTGCCAGCGCACCAGCGCTTCGAAGCCGGCAATGGCTCCGGTTTCGAGATCGACCTGCGGCTGGAACCATGTTTCCACCCCGCCACCGCGAATGGCGGCTTCGAGATCCTGCTCGATCAGGCGCTGGCGGTCGGCGAGCGCCTTGAGGCCCGGATCGAATTCGCGGATCTGCCGGCGGCCCTTGCCCTTGGCGTCGTAGAGCGCCATGTCGGCGGAGGCCAGCAGTTCGTCGGCGCTGGTGGCGTGGTCCGGGAAGGTGGCCAGGCCCATGCTGAGCGCGATGACCGACTGGCTGCCGCCGAAGGAGATGGGCGCTAGGCTTTCCTGAAGCAGGGCCTCCGCATGGTCGCGGCACCGCCAGCGGGCGTTCGGGCCCGACACGATGATGGCGAACTCGTCACCGCCGAGGCGGGCGATCAGCCCGTCGTCGCGCACGGTGGCGCTCAGGCGTTCGCCGACGGCGCGCAACAGCGCGTCCCCGGCGCTGTGACCAAGCGTGTCGTTGATCTGCTTGAAGCGGTCGAGGTCGATCAGCAGCAGCGCGACTTCACCGCCGATGGTCTTTTCCCGGGCGATGTCGCCGAGAAGGCGGCCGTTGAAGTGCATGCGGTTGGCGAGGCCGGTGATCGTGTCGCGATTGGCCAAGACCTCCAGGCGGCGGTTCTTCTGGTGGATCGCGTCGTTGGCGGCCTCCAGCGATTCCGCCAGCGTGGTCGCCTCCAGCTTGGCGATCTCGTTGCTGACGAAGACACGTTCGGCGGTCAGGTTGCTCTGTACCATGACGACCATCAGGCCGAGCACATCGAGGGCCATGATCGCCGACGATGAATCGCCGACATAGGACAGCCAGGCGACGATCGACAGCAAGATCGGCACGGCAAAGGCCATCGACATCTGCGAATAGCCGATGCCGCGGATCATCGAGCCGGCGGAGATGCCGACCATGATCAGGCTGATGGTGGCATCCTTGCCTGCGGCGCTGAAATCGGGAACGCAGAAGGGCAGGGACGCCCAGAGCAAGCCCGTGATCAGCGCGCCGAGGGACATGACGCGCAGTGCGTAGTCCGGATCGGTCTCGATATAGTTGAAGCGTACGAGACGGTGGGCGGAGAAGGCGCGGTAGGCGGCGGAAAGCACGGTTGCCGAAAGCCAGACGGCGACGGGCGTGGACATGCCATGGCCGAGCACGACGATCAGGGCGGCCGACAGGGAGATTGCGATGTTGAAGGACAGGGTCGAGCGGAGCCCGTTGACGATATGCGCCGCCTGAGCCCGTCTCGTGGCGGACAGCAATTCGGTGGTTGGGGGAATTGCTTGCTGATTCAAATGCAATATCCGATTGAAAATCGCTTCTTTGGAAAAACGGCTGTGATCCCTAGCCTGCAGGCTCGCATGATTCTGATAAAATTCATTTAACGCCTGTTGGCGATGAGCGGCATCGCCGCTTTTGCCGGGATTCGTGCGCACTTGGGGTTGCAATCGCGGGTGCCAGCGGGCGTGCTGGCCCGCGGGCCGATTGCGGCAGGGCTGGCTCTTGCGGCATGGTTTGACGATCGTCAGCAGATTCGTTATCGACGCCGCCCGATCGGCCGCGCCCGCGCTAGGCAGATTTCCCGCCAACAATCCCAAGGAATACCGATGCCGACCTTCAGCCCCGCCGCCGTCTTGCCGATTGCAATGCTGGCCCTCTCCAACGTGTTCATGACCTTCGCCTGGTACGGCCACCTGAAGTTCAAGGGCACAGCGATCTTCCTGGCCATCCTGGTCAGCTGGGGCATCGCCTTCTTCGAATACTGCCTGGCCGTGCCGGCCAATCGCATCGGCGCGCAGGTCTATTCGGCAGCCCAACTGAAGACCATCCAGGAGGTCATCACCCTGCTGGTGTTCTCCGGCTTCTCGGTCTTCTGGCTGAAGGAATCGCTGACCATCAACCATTTCCTCGGCTTTGCGCTGATCGCCGGCGGTGCGGCGCTGATCTTTCGCGCCTGAGCGGGCGGTGTGCGCCGGAGCTGTCGCGCAGGCCTATTCGGCCGGGACCGGCGTCGGCTTTCCCTCATGGTCGAGCGCCACCATGACGAAGGTCGCCGCTGTCACCTTTTCCATGGTGTGGGTCAGGTAACGCTGCGCCCAGACCTCGACGGCGAGCGTCATCGAGGTGCGTCCGACCCTGGTGATGTCGGTATAGACGCAGAGCGTGTCGCCGATCTTGACCGGCATGGCGAAGGCCATTTCCTGCACCGCGGCGGTGACGACGCGGCCGCGTGCCCGCTCGGCGGCGCGGATGCCGCAGGCGAGGTCCATCTGCGCCATGACCCAGCCGCCGAAGATGTCGCCGGCGGCATTGGCATCCCCCGGCATGGCGAGCGTGCGCAAGGTGAGTTCGCCGGTGGTTGCTGCTGCGCTGCGCATGGTGTTTCCCATTTCTCGTCGTCCGGATCGCGATCCCGGTCAGGAATCGTCCGCCGGCGGGGGAGGGTATGAAATTGCCGCGCCGCGGGCAACAAGGCGGCAAATCATCTCATACTTAAGTGCGCTATTATGTAGGAGCCACCACCAACTCTCCTGGGGCATGAATTTAGGGTAATCACGATTAAGGTAATCGCGGTTACTCTGACAGAGATCTCCGGGTCATGGAGTGATCAACGCGCACGGCGCGTCGGCATTAACCATCCAATCATAGACCGATCGACTCGATCTCGAGGATCTGCTACGTGTGGCCGATGTTCAGAATAATACGAATAGAGCTGCGACAACCCCACGCCTGAACGGCGAACGCTCTCGTATTGTCCTCATTGAAGGTGCTGAACATGGAAGATCCCAACCACATCAACGTGCCTGCCGTATCCGCGATTTCCTTCAGCTCAGTTGATCTGGAGGTCCTTCGGAGGGTAGAAATATTGGGGCAACCAGCACTTTCTGCTTTCGCCCTACTGCCGGACGCTCACGCTTAAAAAGCTTCGCGACGTCACTGAAGAGGCCGCCTTCGAAGCGTTCTGTCTGATCCGCTGGCCAGAGACGGGCGGCCGTCCGGTCTGCATCAACTGCGACCATCCTCGCTGCTACAACGTCCGACGCCAGTGCTTCAAATGCCAGAAGTGCCGCAAGGAGTTCTCCGTCACCTCGAAGACAGTGTTCGCGTTCCGCAAGATGTCGTTCCGCGACATCCTGATGGGCCTGTGGCTGTCCGTGAACAGCGTCAAGGGCAAGAGCGCCCTGCAGCTCTCCCGTGAGTTGGGCTGCCAGTACAAGACCGCATGGGTCTTCCTGATGAAGATGCGCGAAGCCATCGCCGCCAGGCGCGAGGACATTGTTCTCGAAGGGGAAATTCATATCGACGGCAAGTATGCTGGAGGCAAGATCAAGCCGAAGAACCGCAAGGAAGACCGTGAAGACCGCCGCAAGAAGAAGTACCAGAACCTGAAGCGCCTCACGATCCTGGCCATGCGCGAGAAGACGCTGTTCGGCCGGGGCCGGGAACGCACGGTCACCCGCGTCATCCGAACCGAGGACAGCAACGAGGCATGGGAGTTCGCCAAGAAGCACGTCCGGAAAGGTTCGACGATCCATGCTGACGAGCACTTCAGCTACGACGACCTCGCGGGCCTGCAGGAACTGAAGCGCGTCAATCACAGCAAGGAATACGAGACCGAGGACGGGATCAACACCAACCACGTCGAGAGCTTCTTCTCCCGTGTGCAGCGCGCCTATGTCGGCATCCATCACCGCTTCTCGGTGAAGTATTTCGACTGGTACGCAGCCGAGATCGCCTGGCGGGAGGACAACCGCCGGGTCGATAACGGCACGCAGATGTGGGGCATGGTTCACTTCGCGCTGTCGAGGAAAACGTCGCGCAATCTGTGCGGCTACTGGGAGGGCAACAAGCCGCCGGACTTGGTCTGGGCGAACGGGGTCAGCCCCGAAGACGACTGAGACCGCTCAGGCGGCTATCTCCCACAGGCGGCGGCCGCCGTCGCCGACGGGCGCATACCGGACGCGGCCGTTCTTGACGAGCTTGTCGAGATCTCGGGACAGGACGTTGCCGAGCTGGCCCAGTCGTGGATCGTCGGCAGCCAGCCCGATCTGCCCGGCCATCCGCCTGGCGCATTCTCCCGTGGAAATCGGCCCGTCAGCCTCCCTCAGCATGCGCAGAAGGCTGCCACGCTTGTCGATGCCCTTCAGCAGCGGCGTGACCGAACTCGTTGAGACCTTGGAGGGCTTCCTGACACGTGCTTGGACTGCCGCCTCGACACGATAGCCTGGGTCATAGACCTTGATGATGATGTCGAAGGCAGCGCGCTGCTCCTCGAGCGCGGCGATTTCGCTTCTCAGTGCATCGATGCGGCCGCTGACCTCGCCACGCTTCCTCTTCAGCTCATCAACAAACTGCATCGCAACCCTTTCTAAAAGCACAGCTTTTAGATTACGGGATCATGCCATGGGAGTCTGGTGGTGGGTCCTACATAATAGCGCTTAAGTGCTAATCACCAAATTTAGGGTATCGGCGTTTATCGATTTCGTAAGTTTCGCATGGGATCATTCTCCTTGAAAAATAAGGGGAGTCGCACCGTGAAGAACTTTAGCATCTCGACCAGGCTCTATCTGTTGGTGGCGCTAGCGCTCTGCGTCCTCGTCGCGACGCTGACCTTCAGCCTGTTCTATTCCTACAATTCGCTGGCCGACGAACGTCGCGCCGGGCTTGCCTCGATCGACCAGACGGCGCTCGCGGTCTTCGCCAAATATCACAAGATGGAGCAGGACGGCGCGCTGACGCGCGACGAGGCCCAGGCCAAGGCGCTCGAAGTCGTGGGCGCCATGCGCTACGGAAAGGACGGCTATCTCTGGGTCAACGACATGCAGCCGGTCATGGTCATGCATCCGATCAAGCCGGAGCTGAACGGCAAGAACCTGAGCGAGAACAAGGATCCCAACGGCAAGCACATCTTCATGGAATTCGTGAAGACCGTGAAGGCGAGCAAGGAAGGCTTCGTCGACTACTACTGGCCGAAGCCGGGCTTCGACGCGCCGGTCCTGAAGTTTTCCCACGTCGTCGGCTTCGAGCCCTGGGGCTGGATCGTCGGCACCGGCGTCTATGCAGACGACCTGGCCGCCATGTTCTACAGCAATGCCATGTGGTTCGGCGCCATCATCGCCGCCAGCGTGATCATCATTCTCGCCTGCGCCTATGCGGTCGTCCGCAGCGTGGTCGCTCCGGTTGGCCGCCTGAGGGCCGCGATGGGCCGGATCGCCGAGGAGAAGGTTGACACCGAGATCGTCGATGCCGACCGCAAGGACGAGATCGGCGGCATGGCCGATGCATTGATCGTGCTGCGCGACTCGGTGCGCGACCGCATCACCATGCGCGGCCGCGAAGCCGAGCAGCAGCAGCGGCTGGATGCCGAGCGGCAGAACAACGAGACGGTGCTGCGCAGCGCCTCCGAGCGGCAGAATTACGCCATCCACGAGATCGGCGATGCGCTGGAGCGGCTGGCCCAGGGCGACCTGACGGTCAATGTCGGCGACATCGGCGCCGAATACGACAAGCTGCGCTGCGACTTCAACGCCGCCGTGGCCGCACTCAGCAGCGTCATGGGCTCGATCAACCAAACCAGCAACGTCGTCAGCGACAGCGCCGGCGACATCAGCGAAGCGACCAACAACCTGTCGCGCCGCACCGAACAGCAGGCGGCCGCCCTCGAGGAGACCGCAGCCGCACTCGACGAGATCACGGTGGCGGTGCGCACCGCCTCGGACCGCGCCAACGAGGCGCGCGACATGGTCGCCGAGACGAAGAAGAGCGCCAACCGCTCCGGCGAGATCGTCCGCAACGCGGTCGATGCCATGGGCCGCATCGAAAGCTCGTCGGCGCGCATCAACCAGATCATCTCGGTGATCGACGAGATCGCCTTCCAGACCAACCTGCTGGCGCTCAACGCCGGTGTCGAGGCGGCGCGTGCCGGGGAGGCGGGTCGCGGCTTCGCGGTCGTCGCCCAGGAAGTGCGCGAACTCGCCCAGCGCTCGGCCAATGCGGCCAAGGAGATCAAGACGCTGATCAGCGACTCGGCCGCCGAAGTCGGCAACGGCGTGGCTCTGGTGCGCTCGACGGGTGAGGCGCTGGTGGAGATCGAGAAGCTGGTCAACCAGGTCAACGACCACGTCAACAGCATCGCCACCGCGTCGCGCGAACAGGCGACCGGTCTGCAGGAGATCAATACCTCGGTCAACCACATGGACCAGATGACCCAGCAGAACGCCGCCATGGTCGAGGAAACCTCGGCCGCCGGCCAGACGCTGGCGGAGGAGAGCCGCCACCTGCGCGAGCTGCTGTCGCGCCTGAGACTCGATCCGAGCGCCTCGGTTCAGTCGAGCCGGCGCCGCGCCGCCTGAGCCATGCCAAGAACGGAAAAGCGCCGGCGGGGTCCTCCCGCCGGCGCTTTCGTTTGTCGGGACGTGAGGTCAGCGGGCGCCGCAGGTGGGGGCGAGCCGGCCGAGCGCGGCGGATGAGCCCCTGAGCGTGAAGCGCCGCGCCTTAAAGGCCTTCTCGTCCGGAGTGAGCGTGATCTCGCTGCCGGAGCCGAGAAGCTTGGTCAGCGGGCCGGAAAAGGCGGCCGGCGCATAGAGCACGCCATCCATCGCCTCGTACATCATCGTCACGTCCAGTTTCGTCTTGCCGTCGGAGAAGACCACGCGGCCGCTCCATTCCGGATTGCCGTCCGGCGGATCGCCACGCCCGCCG